>Ga0209080_1000240_pt1 | contig 41683 bp, 45 predicted proteins | sample JNZ110809AmetaG_FD_184123 | JGI IMG/M metagenome (GOLD analysis project Ga0209080, IMG submission 184123) | Hot spring microbial communities from Jinze hot spring, China to study Microbial Dark Matter (Phase II) - JNZ 110809A (SPAdes) (version 3) ...
ATTTTATTAATTTTATTTTCTGTTTTAAATGTTAACTTGGTTGATATTTCCGTTACCTTCTTTTAACCTAATGTTGTATAAGTTTAGATATCATTATTTTCTTTATTTAGGGAATTGTGAAGATAGTATGGATAGGTATTCTATACTGGGTTTACAGCTACATACGTTAGGAAGACATATAAGAGAATTCTGTAAATAGTTGTTGGAATTCGTCGATTATGTAATTAGAAGTTCTTTTATTCTAGAAGGTTAAACAAATCCGTTAGAACGACTGCTATTATTCCACCGATTATTGTTGCTATTAAGTTTACTGTATGTGTGTTGATGTACTTTAATCCTTGTATTTGTTCTGCTTTAGATTCACAGTGAAATGATGATTCTGTTATCTTACCACATACTCCACATCTATATTTTGCTTGTACAAGTGCACCCAGAAAACTATCGATAGTCATTCCTACAAGTCCTGAACAATAAATTATAAGTGAGGCGGCGTGGAATCTAATTTTGTTACAAGTTAAAGTAACTAACAATGTAAGTATCGTTAAACCTATGACTCCGCCCAAATAACCTAGTAATGTTACCGCTCCAGGAGTTCCAGGATTAACTTTCTTCATGTTTATGATTAATCTCGGTTTCCCTTTGTAGAGCAAACCTACTTCTGTTCCAAGAGTGTCTGCAAAAGCTGTTGAGAGTGCTCCTAGATATGCTGTAAAGAATGTTCTCCCATTGTTAGATAATCCAGCTCCAATAGCTGTTACAGTTACTACTAAACCATTTGCTACAACGTTTCTCCAACTTCTTACCCCATCCTCTTTATTATAGACATATTTCACTTTTCTCATTCTTATCTTCGTCATGATTGCAGATATGAAGAAGAATGTTAATAGCAATATGAAGTATTCTCTTCCTCCGAAAACATATATTGGATAACCTACGAGAAGTGAAGAAATTATTCCTGACTTATCAACAAATTTAAACTTGATAGATGTTACAGATATTATTGATAAAACTATTATTGCTTCTATGTGTAGTGTTATGTCGGTATAAGTCATTTTTCTCTCACTCTTTAATCATTTCCCTGATTCTATGTATTTCATTTGAAGGTATCTCTACTTGTATCTTCTTATCTAGGTCTCTCAAGGTTATAATTTGTTTTTCTTCTTCTGTTTTCCCAATTATTACTAGAAACTTGAATTCGTTCTTTAAGGCGTATTCTAAGATTGATGTAAGTTTTCTCTCCATTACATCTATTTCGAGCGGTATCCCCATAGATCTAAGCATGCTGGCTATTTTCACTACATATTTTTTATCTACTTCTGGTAGGTGGGCCAGCATAATTCTAGGTCTTTTAGGTGAGACTTCTATACCCATCTTCTCAATCATGTACTGCATTATCCTAGATATTCCTATTGCACATCCAACGGCAGGCGTGGGTTTTCCTCCAAATAATTCTACAAGTTTATCATATCTACCTCCACCATTAAACGATATCTCTACGTTAGGTAGCCCTTGTTCAAATATGAAACCCGTATAGTATTCTAACCCTCTAGCCATTCCGGGAATTACCTGTATCTCTACGTCTACACCACCCGAGATTGCTAGCTCAACTATTTCTATTAAGTTTTCGAATGATTTCTCAGCACTATTCCAGGGAGAAAGTATATCTGCTATCTTCTTAACTTGCTTATTATCTACAGAGTCTTTTTTGTATATTATCGGTGGAGATTCTACCAATTCTTTTATAGTCTTAAATCCATCTTCATCTATACCTAGTTCTCTTAGTAGAGTATATGCTTCATCTATTCTCCTCCTATCTATGGATGTTAAAATTTTGTCTTGTGTTTTCTCATCTATCTTATAGGATTCTAGTATGTTTCTCATGATTCCGACATGACCGATCTTGAAGAACTGTTCTCTAAGACCTATTCTCTTGAATACCTCGTAACTAACCATCAGTATCTCTACATCTGAGAGTGGACTTCTACTTCCAAATAACTCGAATCCTCCTTGCCAGAATCTTCTCTTCCTACCCCACTGTGGCTCATCGTATCTATAGCAATCTGCTATGTATCCTATTCTGAGAGGTAAAGGAGCGTTCTTAAACTTCGTAGCCATCAATCTAGCTATAGAAGCTGTTACTTCAGGTCTCAGAACACATCTCCTACCAGATTTATCATAGAAATCAAACATTCTTTCTCTAATCTCTTCACCACTCTTCAACTCAAAGAGTTCATAATACTCTACAGTAGGAGTTTCAACCTCCATGTAACCATACATCTCATAAACTTTCCTAATAACATCTACTATCATCTGTTTCAAGGAGAATTCTCTGGGTAGGAGGTCGTCCATACCTCTAGGCGGCTCCAATAACATCTCTCTAAACTATGACTTTAAAGATTAATAAATTTGTAGTTGAAGATGCTTCAGATTAAGAGAGATTGTTTTATAACAGCATCGAAGAATTATGTTGAAGATCTTTTCTAGAGAATTTTTATAGTAGGTTTATTTTGATAATAGTGTTTGAGAGGTGGTTGATGTGTCTAAAGCTTGTAGTGAACTTAGAACTATCTGGTGGGATCGAGGTTCAGTCATTATTATCGATCAACGTCTCCTACCACATAAATTGAAGTATCTTAGATTGAAGAGTTATGTTGAAGTTGCAAAAGCAATAAAAAATATGGTTATTAGAGGTGCCCCAGCTATTGGTGTAGCTGCGGCCATGGGTTTAGCGTTGGCCGTAGTAAACTTAAAGACAAATAATAGAGAAATCTTAATGAATAGATTAGAGAAAGCTGCAGATACTATACGTTCTACTAGACCTACGGCTGTAAATCTTTTCTGGGCAATAGACAGGGTGATGGAAGTCGCTCGAGAAACATCATCTGTTGAAGAATTGAAGAAGAAGGTTCTTGAAGAAGCTCTCAAGATGGCTGAAGAAGATATTGAAGTTAATAAGATGATTGGTGAACATGGATCTAAGCTTATAGAAGATGGTGATAGAATATTAACGCACTGTAATGCTGGAGCTCTCGCAACAGTAGGTTACGGGACAGCTTTAGGCATTATTAGAACAGCTTATAGGCAAGGTAAGAAGATAACTGTCTACGCTTCAGAGACACGGCCTAGACTTCAGGGTGCTAAGCTTACCGTATGGGAGCTTCTACGTGAACATATTCCAGTTAAGTTGATTACAGATAATATGGCTGCTTTCCTTATGCAGAGAGGTGAGATAAGTAAGGTTATAGTTGGCGCGGATAGGATTATAGCGAAGACCGGTCATGTAATAAACAAGATAGGAACACTAAGCCACGCTATTGCTGCAAAATATTATGGTGTACCATTCATAGTTGCTGCTCCAGTCTCCAGCATAGATTTTAAAAATGTTTTAGAAGAGGTTGTAATAGAAGAGAGAGATGTGAGAGAAGTTCTGTATATTGATAATGTTAGGATTGCTCCAAAAGGTGTTGAAGCCATTAACCCTGCTTTCGATATAACCCCACCTGAACTCGTCTCATACATAGTTACAGAGAGGGGAATCTTCAAGCCTAGCGAGTTAAGAGAACTTTGTAAATAGGTTGATTAAATATGTTATTAAAACTATTCCTCCACCTATACATATAGCTTTCACTCCAGATAGTACAAGTCTTTCTTCAGCTATTTTTCCTAAGAATGCTCCCAGCCAGAAGAGTAGTATGAACGCTATCAATGTTGAGTATATGAATGCTGTATTGCAGTCTATTATTTTTATGAGAGCCATAACATATGGTGAGAGCACTAGTAGGCTGGAGAGACTAGAAGAAAAAGAATCAATGAACGCTGAGATTAACGCAGCTCTTTTATGAGCCTTCTCTATTTCTGTATTATCTATCTTCATCAACATTGCTTCTTCAATTTCTCTCAACTTTCTCTTCTGTTCTGCTAACTCTATCATGTATGTTGAACTTAACCCTGAGAAAACCATAGCAATTATTGCTCCAACTCCACTGCTTACTACATGGGATGGTTCTCCAGCTCCCAGAAATCTTACTCCAACTATCATCCCCCATATGGTTATGGTTCCATCAAACGCATTTATAGCAAAGTATCTTCTAAAGTATTCTAGAAATTTAGCATATTCAACTGTTTTAAGCAACTTAGAGAATATCTTGTATAGTAATTCAAACATTTCTACTATTGGTTTTCTTTGATCCTCTGCACTACAACTTCATCTATGCTGTGTATAGCTGCTCCGAGACGTTTAATCGTCTTCTCAAGTTCTTCATAATCTATTCCATCTCCTTCTATCACTAGCTTGATGGAATCTGTTTCAGCATCAACTTCTACTAAGATTGCTTCTACCTTAGAGACACCTCTAACTCTAGAGATCACATTAGAGAACTCTATCAAGGAAGGCGTATGAGTTTTCAAAACATCTAAAACTATTTTCACAAGCTTCGGGCTCTCTTTATCTAAAGATTCCTCTCCCAATCCATCAACTCAAGTATACAAGCCGCCCAAAAAACTTTAACTACTTAAGTATAAAGACTATTTATGTCGACCAACTTTCCTAGATTTTAAGATAAGTAAGATAAGACAATATTTATCCTACAACTATTCTTTATAATATGGAGAAGTTTTCTTTATTTCTTTGTATTTATATTGTTTTTATGTGGTTTTATGAAAGCGGTTGTTTTAAAGAGTTTCCGGAGTCCTTTGAATGTAGTAGATTGGAAGGATATTGAAGATGTTGGTGGAAATGATGTTCTCGTTAAGATCGAGATGACGGGCGTATGTTACCGTGACATCTTGACTGTGGATGGGTTTTTCCCCAAAACCCGTCTCCCCATAATTCTCGGTCACGAGATATATGGTAAAATAGTCGAGGTGGGTGAAGACGTAGTAGAATTTAAGAAAGGTGATAGAGTTTCAGGCTTAACATATACTTTCTGTGGAGTTTGTGTAGATTGTCTAAATGGTAGAGAGAATATCTGTAGAAATAGGCTTTGGTTTGGAGAAGATCTAAATGGATCTTACGCAGAGTACATGAAGATAGATAAGAAAAGTTTAGTGAAGACTCCTGAAGACGTTTCCCCTGAAGCTGCAGCCATCTCTGCATGTGTTACAGGCATGCTCATACATGCATTAAAAAACGTAGGAAGAGTTAAGGAGGGTGAAAGTATTCTTGTAACTGGAGCCAGCGGAGGGGTTGGAGTACACGCTATCCAGCTTGCAAAAACTCTTGGTCTAGAAGTTATAGCAGTTACTGGTAGAGAAGAGAATATCGATAAATTGTATAAGCTTGGCGCAGACCATGTCATACTCTCTAGAGACAACATATTCTCAAATCAAGTTAAGAATATAACAGGAGGAATTGGAGTAGACGTGGTACTAGAATGCGTAGGTCTAACTTTTACTGAAAGTTTAAAATCTATTAAATGGGGTGGGAGAATAATAGATATCGGAAATATAAAACCTGAGCCGATACCATTTACTCTCGGCCACATAATCTTGAGGGAGGTGAGTATACATGGATCTATATCATGTACTAAGAAAGAGCTACAAGAAGCATTAGAAATACATAGAAGTGGAAAAGTGAAGCCGATTACAACAACATTACCACTAGAACAAGTAGAAGAAGCTCATAAACTTATAAGAGAGAGAAAACACTTTGGAAGAATAACGCTAAAACCATAATCACTTAAAATAAAAATCTGATAACATGAAGATACAGTAATCCTACTTTTTAGCATTCTATTTAAGAATCTTCTTTTTTCCTCTGGTTCCTAACCCTAGTTCTACATTTTTATTATCTCGTTCTAGGTTTCGCTATAATCTCTCTTATAATCATATCGAAGAAGTTATTTGAATTAGACGGTTTTATTACTATTGCTGTATCTGCTCCTCTAGATGTCCCAGCTACCGCTACTACATCTCTATCAATAGGTATTAAACCTGCATCAGCCGCCATAACAGTTATCTCTACACAAACTTTTACACCTTCACCAAACAATCTAAGAGCTTCAGCTATAATCATTAATAAACCAATGGTTCCAAATTTATTCCTTATAGAACGTTCTACACCTGATAAAGCATGTGTCGCTGTAAGTATCTTTCCACCGAGTTTAGTAATTTCATCTTCATATTCTCTTAGCATTTCTTGATGCCCAGGCTTCCTAAAACCTGTATGGTGTCTAACAATAACAACATTAAAATCTCTAAAAACTCTACAAGCTTTTAATCCAGTTTCACCAGTAGTTGAAGCAACAACCACATCTCTTATACCTAGTTCTTGAGCTCTCTTATACGCTAAGCCCAAAGTAGCATCAGTATTTTCCGGCCCAGGTTTCTCAAAGTATAGAACCTCTTTAAAAACTTGAGAAAACAACCATAAACCCCCCAAACATAAGAAATCTGAACTATTAATCTTTTTAGTTGTTAAAATTATTATCTTTCAAAAAAGAATTCTATACTAGACGCCGTGTAAATTTTACTTTGATCTAAAGATGTTTCAAGAAAAGTTTCTAGAGAAATAACAGTAATTGTTGAAAAGAAGAAGCCGTATAAGAAAGCGTATGTTACTCTAAGAAGATTTACAGAGAAGTTTACCGTTACTGAATAATGGATACCCAAACACGATCTTTAATCTTAACTCATTAATAAAGATCCTTAAGCCGTAAATAAAAATAAAATATAGTTACCGGCTTTGAAAGAATAACGTATCCAAGTGGAGAGTAGAAATTTCTTTTACATCTAAGTTCTCTCTATCGATTATGTTATATCTTAACTGTAAACATTGTATGTGTTGCAGCTAGATTGACTTCCGTTAGTAGCCAGAGTTGTTTGAATACTTTATTGTAGAAATCTACTCTAGCATTTTCTTCAACGCTCATAACAACATCATATAACCCGAAGAGCTCGTGAACCTCCATTATCGCATCTATAGATTTTATGTGTCTCTCCCAGAATTTAGGTGTAGATGGACGTTTAATTTTAGCAAAGATGTATGCACATTTCTCTACTTTATCACAATTTTCTCTCTCAAAACTTAATCCACCTTCTTTAACAATTAACGTATTAGAATCTTGAAGACCGTTCTGCTGCAATAACTCTAAGAAAGAATCTATTTGCTGAAAATTATCAACCTCTATTTTAGAGATCATATCGTATGTCCCATATATTAGGTAGGCTTCTCTCACGATCCTAGAACTTCTAACAGCATTCAAAGCCTGAACTAACCCACTTCTAGGACTAATAATACTTAAAACGAAAGCTTTCACAAATTTTTCTTCTACAACCTATATTATAAATATTCTCTATAAATATTTCGTAATGAAATCTAAATCTGTTTCTTCAAACCAACTATCCAACATTATAGTGCAAATTTTCTTCATTATCTTCATAATTTTTTATTTTTAGTAAAGAAGAGATTTCACTAAGAATTTAAAATAACATTTTCCATATTATTCTTAACTAATTCCTAATCTTTATTTCGAATTTCGTAAATATTTTCTACATATTTTTTCTGAGATCGACAATTGTAGTGTATTTTCTGAGATAAATTTATTACCAGAATGATAAAGATCATGGTAAAGAATGAAGACAACATTACTTGATACAACATTAAGAGAAGGAGAACTCTATAGATGCTTTAAACTACCAGTTAAGCTCGCCGTAGCTGAAAATCTGTTAAGAATCGGTATAAAGAGGATTGAACTTACACTCGCATATCCTCCGAGAACTTCAATTGAAGATTTAAGGAAAATTCTAAAATTCATAAATAGTTTAAATGGTGAATCTGTGATACATTGTAGAGCATGTAAAGAAGATATTGAAAATGCTGGAAGTTATGAAGCTTGGGGCATAGCTATCTACATGGCTTTAAGTAAAATTCACGTACAACATAAATTCAATACATCTAATCGTGAAGAATTACTGGATAAGCTAGCTGAATCAGTAGAATACGCTAGACAACATGGCTTCAAATATATTAGAACCACCGTTGAAGATTCTTCAAGAGTATTTCTAGAAGAAGGTGTAGATAAGGTTGTAGAATTCGTGGAGACTCTGAGAAGAATAGGAGCTACGATTGTGAGTTTGCCTGATACAGCTGGTTTACTAACACCCCCACTTGTAAGAAGTCTATTCAGTGAAATTAGGAAACGTGTAGACATGCCTGTATCTGTACATTTCCATGATGATTATGGTTATGCTTCTGCAAATACTGTTGAAGCTATACTGGCAGGTGTAGATGAAGCACATGTAAGTATTCTAGGAATTGGAGATAGAAATGGAATAGCGGACTTATACCAAGTAGTCGCTCCATTAATGGATATACATGGTCTAGATCTAGGCGTGAAGAGAGAGCTCTTAAGAGAACTCTACCTAAACTTCAGTAAACTAACAGGAATACAGATACCTTTCAAGCATCCCCTGAGCGATGAAGCTAGAACAATTAGAGCAGGAGTACATCAATTTATGGTCTCGAAAGCTCCAGAAGGATACTTACCCCAGAAGAAGCTAGAACATGATTTCAAAAAACCTCTTTTTGAAGCCACGCCATTCATAAGTAAAAAGCTGTTAGAGAAGATCTTGGAGAACAGTAACATAAACTCGGCTCAGATTAAAGAACTTGCAGAATACATTGGTATGAAAGCATATGATAATGGTGGAAAACTCTCGATAAGCATGCTTTACCATTTACTGAGAGAGAAAGGTATAGAGGTTAGTCGAGAGAGACTCGTAGAATATTTTGGTTATGAAAAAGCATACACTCTCATCAAACTAAGAGAACGTGAAAATATCGAAGAAGTATTTAGAGAAATCTTGAACTGGCGGGAGATAGAGTCTGCTGAGAAAGTTCAAGGAGATTTAGACATAATCTTAAGAGTGAAACTCAACCCTGGGGAAGAAAAGTTTCTGGAAAAATTGAGTAGCATGTTTGGAAGAAAACTCCAAAACGTCAGTATACTGAGGATTATAGATTAGAATTTGCTTAACAAATTTAAAACAAGTTGTAGTAAATCTTCTTTCTCAGCTCTTTTCTTCAAGTAATCTATATCTATTTCTTCTTTCCATAGATAGAAGATTTTTACTGCTAACTCTAAGTCTTTCACACTTTTCTTCCCCAATAACATTACTCCGTAATCTTCTGGAGAGAGAATCTTGGTATTTATGCCTGTATCTCTCAGTCTACGCACCATTTCATAATCCCAAGTTAAAGGTCTAGGTTCTCTAGAAATCTTCAGTAAGGTATTTAATTGTAGATCACGTATAAGCATCCCTTCCGTAAGGTCTGCAAGTTTCATGTAGTTTACTTTTTTAAGCTCTTCTTCAAGCTTCTCCAAATCTACATCTTTAACTGTAAATAGTAGGTCAGTTGAGTAGAATGGAATTCCATAAAGATTTATAGAAAATTCTCCTGTAAATGCGTAGACAACGTTCTTTTCTTGTAGTATTCTTGATAAACGTTCTACAGTATAGATTGCAGGTCTCATCCAAGGCATTTCTTCGAAGATATACTTAACAACGTCCAGATTTCTTAAAGAATCCACTTCTTTCTTAATCCTGGCGAGATCTTGTTCAGATAACATACGGTTCTAGATTCATAAATGAAAAAGCTTATTTAAAATTATTTCTTATTGGAGATTCTATAGTTGATGGTTGGATTTTATTTAGATTGTTCTTCTTTCATAATCTTTAATAATTTGATTGTTTGTTCGATTGTTCCTAGAACGATGTTTAGGGTTTCTGATATACGTCTAATTTCTTCTAGATCCACTGTTCTAGCAAGAATTACTGTTAGTTCTTCTACCTTCGTTGATAAAACAGATATTGTATTCATTAAACTGTAAGCTGAGACTGCCATACCTATCTCTTCTTCAGACTTTATCTTTATGACCCTCTTATTACATTTTAGACACCAAAGCTCACCTTTTATCTCGAAGATCGGGCTTCCACATACAGGACAATGTTCTGAAAGCATCTTTGCACCACTTCTTAAAGCATCGGTCATACGCTTCATGTAATCTTTCTCTTCATTCATCTAAATCAAACACCTCTATCTATTAGTAGATGTACTAATTAACATAGTTTTCCAATATTTTTAGCTAATATCTCTGAGACGTCTCCTGAGCGCTGGATCTCTCGCCTGTATGTATTCTATGAGTTCTTCGAATGTTTCTTCTCTCGATAATTCTAACTCTCTATACACTCCAGTTCTTCCATGTTCTCTCCTCTTCTTAAGAACTCTTACCCTCTTTCTTATTGTATCTGGATCTATTTTTATTACTTTAGCTGCAAGCTCAATATTCATCTCTAAAGGAAGTTCTATATGTCCTTCTTCTACTGGAATTATGAGTTTAAGTTCTTTATTTATTCCTGGGACTCTGAGATCCTTTTTTAATCCTTCGTAGTCTAATTGTCCAGCAAGTTTATAGAATTCTAATTCTTCTTTCTTCATCTTCGCTAGGGGGAAACTTACAGAGGTTAGTCCAGTTTCATCTAGAAAGATGTATGCTTTTGGAACATATTTCGGTGTCGCTTGGACTAGCACTCTCCTGTAGATTTTGAGATCACTGGATTCTAGATACACTTGAAGTATTTCTGAGCTTACCTTGTAGGGTATGAATACGTCTACATCACTTGTAGGTTTCACGTCTCCACGTGAAATGCTTCCATAAACTATACAGTCGAATCCTTTAGAAGAAAGTATCTCCATTATTTTTAGAGCTTTACTTCTAAGACTTCTTAGGAGACGCCATCTATCTTCATCGTAAGTTACACGCACCTCTAACCCAATCTAGATAAATAGAATTACGGTATTTTATCATTGTCTTAGGATATCTCCATTATGATATATCAGTTTTATACTGGTTCTTCACTACAGATTGTTGGAATTGATTGTTAAGAATCTAGATGTTCTGAAGAGAAAGGTTACTCTGATACCAGAGAATAGCTTTGATCTGTTAAGCATTTTCCGCTTAATAAATGTAGATGATGTGATTTATTCTGAAACTAGTAGGGAGATCAAGAAGGAACGTGCAGATGGTAGATATGATAGTGAGAGAGTAGTGGTGGAGATAGGTGTAAGAGTTGAGAAGAAGACCGCTGACCCATTATTAAAGAGAATAGGTTTTACAGGTAGGATTGTGTATGAAAGTAAGCAGCTAGACCTTTTAGGAAAATACCATACAATACACGTATCTCCTGGACGTGAACTGGAGGTAGAGAGTAGAGAAAGATTTGACAAGCTATATTCTTTTGCTCAGAGCTATCTCAAGAAGAAGCGTATAGAAAAATTGGTATGTATAGCAGTAGATAATGAAAATATAGCTTTAACAGAATTCAGTAATAAAGGATTAAAGACAATTTACTCTAAAACCTTTACACCCATATCTAGAAACCTTGAAGAAAAATATTCCTCTGAGGAGTCTTTATATGAGAAGCTAGAAGAAATTAAAACATTACTTAACAACATGTTGAAGAATGATGAAAAAGTAAAGATAACAATACTTGGTCCAAGTATCTACGTCGAGAGGGTTACAGAATACTTTAGGAAGAATGCTAAGAACTTGTTTGAGAATATTGTTAAGAGAGGATATACTTCTCAAGGTGGAGAAATGGGGATCATGGAAGCTTTGAGAAGAGGTGAGTTAAGAGAATATTCTGAAGAACTTAAACCTATTAAAGATTCTATCGAGGTTGAGGAATTCATAGAAAAGATGTCTAGTAATCCTGAGAAAGTGGCTTTGAGCTTAAGAGAAGTAGTAGAAGCTTGGAGGATGAAAGCTGTAGAGAAGGTACTTGTCTCTGAGAAATATCTCTGGGAAAACATCGTGAATGAAGAACTCTCACAACTATTAGATGAAGCTGAGAGAGGAAGGCTGGATCTAAGAGTTATACTTGATGGTCTAGAAGCATCTGAAAAAATACTTGGACTAGGAGGAATAGTTGCAACACTTTACTATCCACTAAAACTTTCAGAAAGGAAGACCAAGTAAGCTGGCTGTAGTAGGCTTCTCCACCACTCTACAATCTACTTAACAGTAACATGTGAATCTTCGGCGAAGGATTTACTACGTCTCCCACCCTAACACCTATTAGGTAGACATCTTTACCAGTGTCTGAAAGGATATCGACAAGCCTCTGCGTAATTATTCCATCAAATACTACGTACTTTACTTCATCTTTATGTTCTTCAAGTTTCTGTGCAAGCTCACTTACAGGAATCTTCGCAAGTTCTCTTAACTCGTTATCGAGAAGTATCGCCAAAAGCTTCCCCTCAACTTCTTTAGCATATTCTCTTATCTCGGATGGAAGTTCTATTTCTTCTTCTACCGTTGTCTTCGGTTTTACTTTTAGACTCTTCAGAATTTCTTGCATTGGTGTTGCACGTTGTAGTGCATCCATTATTTCTCGTCCAGTTAGTTCTTCAACTTCTTTACCGTATGGTGCTCTCGCTACATAATCTATCTTAACATCCATTCTTATTAGTTCATTGAGTATCATGTCTCCTCCACGATCTCCGTCAAGGAAAGCTATTACTTTCTTCTTCTTGGCCGCTAGGGTCTGGATACTTTTAGGTATTTTTACACCTTCTACTGCTACAACATTCCTGTAACCATGTTTGAGAAGATTTATTACGTCAGCTCTACCTTCAACTATAATTAACTCATCACTAGATTCTGCGTCAGGTCCAGCTACAAGCTTATCTGGACCATACTCTATAACTCTAGCTTTAACTATAGATTCTTCAAGTTCTCTGAGAAGTTCATCATCTTCAGGAATCTTCGATTTCTCCCATTCATACAGTATTGCTCTAGCTCTCTCAATTATTTTCTTTCTCTTCTCCGCTCTTACATCTTCAATCTTCTCTACTTTGATTTTAGCTGGATAGGGTCCAACTCTATCCACATTCTCAATCATAGCTGCTATTAGGGCTGTAGCGTATTTGTCGAGAGCAGATGGAACTGTTATCTTACCAGAAGTCTTATCTCCGTGTGTTGTTGTAGATACTTCTATCCTCCCTATTCTTCCAGCTTTCTGCAGTTCTCTTAAATCAAACTCGCTACTAAACAACCCTTCAGTCTGACCGAATATCGCTCCTATAATATCATTCCTATCAACTATTCCATCAACTTCTATCTTAGCTTCAACAATATATTTTATAGCTGGTGTACTTATAATCAATTTATTCTCCCACCTTTCAACTACAACTCAATGAGATTGAACTCATGAAAGACGTACCCTCTTTTCTAAAAGATCTACTATTGAGACTTTATTTAAGCATTAAGCGTACTTTAAAACCCCCTTCTCTACGACCAGTTTATAAGATTATATTATTCTCTACAAAACTCTAAGATCTCGATAACGGGAGCAGATTCTTTTCCGAGAAATTTATTGAGAGATAAGACACATGTTTTCTCTATATAATGGTTACCATGTTTAATCTTGTTAGCTTGTCTTTCTTACATTGTCCATTTAACACCTTTTCCAAAATGTTTGGTCTTTTCCCAGAATACATCCTTGAAGATTTCTTGGTAGAATGCTCTTATTGCTGCTAAAGGCATCATGAAATTCATATAGAATATCATGTGTGGCAGGTATTTGATTAAAGTTTTGGCTGTGCCTATCCCTTCAAGTGTAGCTCCTTTAATCCATGTATAGTAATAGATTACGTTGAAGGCTAGTGGAAACACCGCCCACCATGGGAAGAGGTTTACAGTAAGATTTAGAGGTACTATGTTAAAGTACTCTAGAAGCCAGTATATTGTTAGAGAATATGCTAGCCAGTTTAATACGACTATTATAGGTGCTATAAGCATAGAGATTATGGATAGAGTACCGATTAAGCCTAACCTCTTTATTGCGTCTTTTCTCAAGAGTATCCTAAAATATTTTTCTAGACTTTGAGTCCAGCCTCTGAACCATCTTGTTCTCTGTCTTAGCCAAGCTTTAAATGTTGTTGGTGCTTCTTCCCAGTGTCTAGCATCTATAACGATTGTCTTTCTACCTGAAAGATAGAATCTAACCGTTATTTCTGCGTCTTCAGCGAGATTTAATGGATCCCATCTACCGACTTCACTTATCACCGATTTCTTTATGTAATTTCCAGTTCCACCTAAAGGTGTGAATAAACCTAGTCTAGATCTACCGTTAAGCAGAACTCTAAACCATCCTGCATATTCTATAGAGAATATCTTGGTTATCCAATTCTCTGATTCATTAATTATTCTGAGTATAGCTTGTACAGATTCGAGACCATGATTCTCGAAAGCAGATGCAACTTTAAGGAAAGTATCTCTATCTGGAATATCTTCTACATCAACTATTCCTATTATATCACCTTTACAGAGTGTAAATGAGTCATTTAACGCACTAGGCTTTGTTGGAAAATACTCTCTTCTTACAAGTGGAACTACTCTTCCAGGATAGACTTGAGAATACCATGTAGATATTCTCTCACCTATAGGGTCTTCTGTTACCACTATTATTTCTTTACGATCTATGGGGTACTCAACATGGTTTAAACATACCTCGATTGTTCTCTGTAGTATTGGTTCATCTCTAGCTGGAATTATCAGAGAAATTTTTGGATAGTGTTTTAAAGATGTTCCCGGATTGAATGGCTTCTCTACTCCAGCTACTAGTATAGCTATGTGGTATATCCCCCAAGCCATGTATAGTATGGTTAAACTGTACGCTGTGAATAAGAGTACTTCTCTTGTGTAGAGTACTAGTGAGAGGATGATTACGGAGAGTGTTGTTATGAACAGTGCGGGTTTAAGTTTCGGCATAGATCCTCCTACCAATGACCTCTACAATTTCATCTACAATTTCATCTACAGATCTATATATGTTTTCTACTTTAATTATCTTTATCTTCTCCGGATTAAATATGCTTTCCAATTCTGGTCTAAAACTTGAAGGTAAAATAATTATCATAATGGAGTCTGGGACGTCTACAGCTTCTATAGTCATTAGGAGAGGATATCTTTCGTCCATGATTTCTTCTGGAGCTATCTCAATTATCAATGAAGGATTCCCTTTGACATATATCGGTATAGTGTAGGATACGCCACTTAGTCCACGAACATGTGCAAATGTTACAGCATCTATCCCCCGTTCTTTAAGTTTAACAGCAATTATTTCAACTATTTCGAATATACGTGAAATCTTTTTAGATTCTTCCGATAAACGATATACTGGGAACTTCTTAACCTCCAATTGCTGAACTCTAATCTTATGGTTTCTTTCACATTCAACTTCTACTAAAGGTATTTGGAAAACCGTTCTACAATCTTTACATATAAATCCAAAACCTGGTCTACCATAATCTATACCTACCCTCTTCAATTCTCCACCACATTTAGGACAACGATACACTCCTTCACGAGATGTTTGAAATGCTTCTACGCTATCCATGTAACCACAATCATAGTGGACTAGAAGGTCTTTCTTTTCAATATTCCTAGAACCACATTCAGGACATGCTAAAAACAAGTGTAAACACGTATCCCCACATATAGGACAAGATGGAAAAGAAATTTCACCTGCTACTTCTATTAACCCTCTATCATAAAAATTCTTAAGCTTATCTATTGAAACTTCTATACCAAATAAATCGTAAACTATTCCAACACCTTGCCTGATCTTAGGTCTAAACTCTACTTCCTCACCTTTCAACAATGCTTTATAGATTGAAGATAAGAAATGAGTGTCAATAGATCTAGATTTCTGAAATTCTGTAGACACCTTCCTCCTCCTGAATGTAAGATTAAACATTGGGGTTATTTATACTAAACTGATGTACATGAGAATACATGAAGCATCTTGAAGACAATTTATTTCAAGATATAACTATTTTACTTTTTATTTCATAGAATTGTGGAATTGTGTTACATGGGAATTGTAAAGTTATTAATAAGCGTATCTCTTCATGTTTTGTGGTTAATAATAGAGCTGAGAAGCTTATAAGAGAGTTTGGACTTGATGAACTTCCTGCAGATATCTTTAAGAATCTTGGGGTAGATCATCACTATGTACGTAGAAGAATAATTTTTGCATGCCGTACATTAGAAGATTTAGAAACAATAGTATACAGAGAGAATAAGTTCTATGCTCTCACTGGGATAATGCCTTCCCACGAGAAAATCCATCTAGGAACTGCCGCAGTCATAGAATCTATGAAATGTCTTCAAAAAAGTGCAAAATTAACGATAGTTCTAGTAGCAGATCTAGAATCTCTTGCAACTAGAAATATAGATTTAGAGACTGGTAGAAAGTATGCTCTAAACTACCATATACCAACATACCTCGCACTCGGTCTAGACCCTCAGAAAACCATATTCTACTTCCAATCTGAAAACATAGATCTACAGAAGATAGCTTTCGACGCATCTAAAGAGATAACATTATCGGAGCTTGAGGCAATATATGGTACAATTACACCTGGAAGAATACTTTCAGCTTTCTACCAGATAGGCGATATATTGTTCCCCCAGCTTGTAGAAAGTATGCTAGGAGTAATACCTGTAGGTTTAGATCAAGATCCACATATTAGGTTGTGTAGAGACTACATAAAGAGAACGAGAAACTACGATTTTAGACCAATAATAGGTCTCTACATAACAGACATACCATCTCTAAGAGGAGAGGGAAAGATGAGTAAAAGCGATCCATACTCAGCAATATTCATACCAGAAGAAGATGAGAACTTCTTAAGAAGAAAGATATATAGAGCATTCTCTGGAGGAGCACCTTCACTTGAAGAACAGAGAAAGAGAGGAGCAAATCTAGAAATAGATGTTCCATTCCAACTCCTCAGATTTCTATTACCAGATGATAATGAACTAAAGAGGATTGCAGAAGAGTATGGAAGTGGGAAGATGATTAGTGGTGAAGTAAAGGAGTATCTCTACAATTTCCTCAAAGAATACATGAAAGAACTTAAAGAAAAGATAGAACAGTATAGAGAGATTGTGAATAAACGTGAGATACTGATAGTGCATAGTAAAGATGAGCTGAAGCAATACCTATAGCTAGTCAAAATCATCATCAGAGAAAAGTAAGTTTGACAGAGTATGTTGTGGCAACAAGTCGGCAGAGCTATGAAAGCTATTTATCTTGTAATTCTTTTTAAAATTCTTGGTGAATACTGTTGGTAGATGAATCTATAGATGTTGATTCTTTGATGGAAGCAGGTAGGATAGCGAGGAGGGTGAGGGAGAAAGCCATCAATATCGTTAGAGAGGGAGTTAGCATACTGGACATATGCAACATTCTTGAAGAATCTATAAGAGATCTAGGTGGAAAACCAGCGTTCCCATGTAACATATGCATTAACGAGATTGCTGCACATTATACAGCCTCCATAGAAGAACAAACTATAATTCCATCCAGATCTATAGTTAAGATAGACATAGGCGTATCTGTCAACGGATATATTGCTGACACAGCTATAACCATCTCTTTTGATTCTAGCCATGAATTGATGGTTGAAGCTGTCTATAAAGCATTAATGGAAGCTTTGAAGATTGTAAGACCTGGTGTGCCTGTAAGTGTTATCGGTGCTACTATACAGAAGACTATTAGAGATATGGGATTTAAGCCTATTAGAAATCTCACAGGACATGAGATAGCTAGATACAATCTACACGCAGGTCTTTCTATTCCTAATGTACAAACAATTCAGACTGATAAACTTAAAACTGGACACATATATGCAATAGAACCTTTTGCAACAACCATAGATGGGGCTGGAGAAGTAGTACCTTTACGAACAGCAACTATCTATAGGCTAAGTATTGAAAAGATAGATCGTAGTAAACTTAAGAAAGAAGAATTAGAGTTGGTAGACATGATTTCGAGAAATTTTGATAATCTACCATATACGACTAGATGGATTCAAGAATTTGATAAAGTTAAAAATCTACATGAGAAGATGGTTAGGAAGGGTCGTATACATTCTTACCCAGTGCTCGTAGAGAAGAATAGAAAACCTGTTTCACAAGCAGAACACACTATACTAGTAACCGAAGATGGATGTAAGATCGTTACGTGATTAGATATTCTCTATAGATTACACTTCCTTCTTCTTTTCCTGTTTCTCTTTAACGTATATTCCAGTTACGAGCATTTTATTTGAACCACATTTTGGACACTTCTCTTCTACTTCTAAGAAAACATAATCTCCTTCTTTGAAAGGTCTAGAATTCTCAGTTTTACAATTAAAGCAGAGTAAGAATGTTAAAGGCTGTGCAAATTTGTTAGCCGGAGGTTTCGTCGGGAACATGATCTTCTATTTCTGATAAGAAATCTACTGCTTAATATACCTTAGAGAATTACTGTAGAATATGTTCTACGTTACACCTATGCCTACGGAGTTTCCTATTCCTGCAACTATTACTGTGTAATCTTTATCAACTTTCTCTAAAATTGTTTGTTTAACTTTCTCTAAGATCTTGTCAACCGATTTCGCTATAGATTCCCTCATAGGTGTTATTGCTTCAACTATGGATTCGTAAATTACTATGGCATAGAGAGGTATTCCTTTATTCTTAGCTATTTCTTCAATCTTATATTTATCTACTCCTGTACCTCCTATCGCTACGCCGACACCTTCAATAACTTTTCCAGAATCTTCACCTTCAAGCTTTAATCCAGCATCTATCGTAATTATCAGTTTAACTTTATCTCCCTCAGCTTCAACAACCTTCTTTACGCCTTCACCAGGTCTACCGACAGTACCACCTGGACCTACAGCTCTAACTATTATGAGCTTCCTACCCTCGAAATCCATCTCTTGTACTATTGTATCTTTAGCTATCTCATATGTCTTTTTCTCTTTACCGTATGCTAGTTTGGCTACTGCTAGTACCCCGATACCATCTCCTATCGGCTGACCTTGAGAGAAAGCGTAGCTTGCATAATGATATGCTTCAGCTATCTCCATTATCTGAGGCATTAGCATCTGCATTTGAAGTATGAGGTATATGTTTGAAGTCTTTTTACCGAGTAGGTAGTAGTGTCTAACAACACGGTATATGTAATGTATTCCACGTGCTACTTCTACAAGATTTGTTAAAGTCTTAACTTTCATATTATCAGCCTTACTACAAAGCTTCATTACATCTTCTTCAAATCTATCTTCCCAAGTATTAACAATATGTTCTAGCTTCCAGACTATTCCATATGGATCCATAGATTCTGGAGATATTATGAATGAGTCCAGTAGCTTCTCTAGTTCCGACTTAACGTCTCTTCCTTCTTCCGCATATCTTTGAAGAGACTCTATAGTTTTAGCCTTAACATCTTCATCTATCATCTTAAGCTTGTTCAACTTCTTCTCCAAATCTCTCAACATATAGGACATCTGGATCCTCTGATTAAAACCTGGGTAGAGTAAGAATGCCATGAATAAGAGTAGCCAGATAAAATAGATTAGAGTAGAAAATGTATCTTGAGGAGGATTCAGCTGGAGAAGACCCAACAACTCAACATCAGCCGAATCATACTAAAACAAGCCATTCTAAAAAGCTTTTCTCCCTGAAAGAAGAAAAATTAAAACATATCCTGAAAGATTTATCCTACTCTATAACAATAATTTACTAATGGTGGATGAAAGGATGCCGAGATGTCAGCTCTGCGGTAGGAAGACTGAGAAACTATATTACGTAGAAGGGAAAAGAGTATGTGATAAATGTAGATCTAAGTCTTCGTAGAGCATGTGGGATAAAAGATAAAATTAGGAAGCGAGGAATGTTTAACTTAAGCTTCCGGCATACTTTTTTCTATTGGGATGGAGTTAATTATTAAGACGCCTTTAGGTTTAGAGAATATTGTAGCTAGCAGAATACTTGAACTTGATCCCTACGTTGTTCTAACGATAAAGCCTAAGGGTTTTGCAGGTTTACTAGTAGTTGAAGAATGTTCTGATAAGAGAAGGTTAGCAGAACATATTCTTAGAGAAGTACCTGAAGCTGAGAATGTAATTCTTGTTGAAGCTGAAGCAAGTGGAGATATAAAATCTATAGTTGAAGCTGTTAGAAAGATTATTAGAGATAGAATTAGCCCTGAAGAAAGTTTTGCTGTTAGAACTGTTAGAAGAGGTAAACATGATTTCACCAGCATAGATGTAAATGTTGTTGTTGGAGCTGTTGTAAAGCAGGAGGTAGGGGCGAGGGTAGATTTAGAGAATCCTGACAAGATAATCCAGATAGAGATAATAAATGATAAAGCTGGAATCGCCATCACAGACGGGTTTAGATGGAAGAAGATGAGTGGGAGGAAGAAGCCTTCGATAAGATTCTTCAATAAGATATCGATAGTCCAAATGCCTTACCTAGGATCTCTAGAAGGTGCAAGAGAAATAGGTGCAAGAATAGGTAGAGCGGTACAAGCATACGAAGTAAATGAACTTGTAATTGCTCCTAGTAAACCTGTAGATGCAGAAGAGTTAGCAAGATTCATAGAAGGTGTCTTAGAAGGAGTAGAGAGTAGGTATGTGATACAGAAGAAGAGTTACGCTAGAGATGTTAGGAAGGTTAGGGTATTAGTCCAAGACTTATATCAGCTTGTGAGAGATAGAAGAGGGGAACCTATAATAGTCTTCGAACCTGAAGGCGTACAGTTAAGAGAATGTAGAGAAAAGCTTAGAGAACTCTTCATAAAATCGAAGAGAGTAAACTTTCTACTAGGCTCTAGAGAAGGTATACCGAAAGGAGTTTACAGGATAGCGGACATGGTAGTAGATCTAGCTCCAGGAATAACTTTACCAACAGAATTAGCAGCACCAGTAGCGTTAGCGTCAGTATACATCACTCTCCACACAGATTATGAATATGAAATTCTAGAAGAAGCCAATAAACAAGATGAAGAACAATCTATCAATGAGTAGATACTGTGGTAATGATTAACGGTTATATATTCTAGAGAATAGAATATTGATGATGTGGGGGGAAGGATTCGAGAGGATAGAGAAGATTGTAGATCAGATCGTTAATAGAATTGTTAGAGACATATCTAGAGAAGTACCTCGAATTGTTGAGGCTACGATCTCTCCAATTAAAACAGCTGTAGAAATAGTAGCTGGCTATAGGAGACCATACTCAGAAGTATACTCAACAGATGATGAAGTCACAGTAGTTATCGAGATGCCTGGAGCCAGCAAGGAGACCATAGAAATAAATGTGAATGAAGATTATGTAAACATACATGCAAAATTCTCCGAAGAATTATTAAACCAAGCACCGAGATATTCTATATTCAAGTCTAAAGGATATAGATTGTCAGTAACCCTACCAGTAAAGATTGAAGAAAAAGATGCGAGAGCAATTTATAAAGACGGTGTATTAGTGATAAAAGCTCCAGTAAAGAAACCGAAAGGTGTATCGATTAAAGTAGAATAACATAGATACTCAGTTTTTTCATAGAACTGTATGTTGTCGAAATAATCTATAAGCATCTTATACCATAGCTTATATTTTTGTAGGTAAATGCGTTGTAACTGGACATGTCTTCTGAGATTTCTACTATAAAGAAGATTGTGGGCTTAGCTTCTTTTTCTGTAATTTCAGGTTTAGTATTCGCTTTCGTCAGCCATGTGATTGCACCATTAGTTTTTATTGTTGGGGGACATCTAGGGGTTGCAACAATCTATGGTTTATGGTTTATCGGAGGAACACTTCCAGCATATATAATGAGAGTGCGGGGAGCTGCATTCTTTGGAGAAACTATAGCTTCTCTAGTAGAACTATTGCTTGTTAGCCCATACTCAATCCTACTATACTATTATGGACCGGCTCAGGGGGTAATGAGTGAGATTGTTTTCTGGTTTAGAAGGTATAAATCTTGGGGTTGGGGTACGATGATAGTTGCAGGTATGCTTCCAGTCTTAGCTGCTTATCCATTTGATTGTCTCGTAAGCCCATTCTATCCAGCATGTAGAGATCCAGGATACCCGCCGCTACTACATGCAGCTATAATAATCACGATGCTTATCAGTGGAGCATTATTTTCAGGTATACTCGTCAAGTTCGTTGTAGATAGATTGGTTAAAGCTGGGGCTTTGAGGGGTTGGCCAGTTGCTAAAGCTTCAGAAAACAAGAGTAAAGAGAGGTAGCTGGATTAGTCCCACAGTAGATTTAGATGTAAGAGAAGGTGAAGTAGTAGCTATAATTGGACCTAGTGGTTCTGGAAAATCCAGCATACTACTCTCAATAATAGGTGTACTAGATTATGAAGGCTCAATAACGTTAAGTGGAAGCGAAGTTAGAAATATGGATAAACGGCAACTTAGATCTAGAATAGCGTATGTCCCCGACGACTTAAACTCTTATTTAATCACTTTCAGAGTAATAGATGAAGTAGCATTCAATTTAGAGAATCTTGGATACGAGTCTAAGAATATTGTTGAAAAATCTCTAGAAGTTCTAGAATTAACTCAACTGCTAGAGTTGTGGGACAGAGATGTCTGGACGCTGAGTGAAGGTGAAAAACAGAGACTAGTCATAGCATCTGCATTAAGCACATCTCCAAAAATAGTCTTACTCGATAATGCTTTCTCAAATATAGATTGGGAGATGAAGAAGAAGTTCCTAGACATCTTTAAAGAATTTCTGGAAGAGGGGCACACAATAGTCTATACAGGTTACTCGATAATGAAAGAATTCTTGAAGCCAGATCACGTAGTCTATCTCGGAGAAACAGATGAACAATACAAGATAAAAATGGTTAAACGAACAGGTTTGAAAGACGTTTTACTTGAAGTTGAAGATTTATGGTTTAGATATACTAGAGAGAGATATATTCTTAGAGGTGTTTGGTTTAAAGCTTTTAGAGGAGAGAGGCTAACCATCATCGGCAAGAATGGTTCTGGAAAAACAACACTGTTAAAGATAATCTCTGGATTATACAAACCTAGTTCTGGTAGAGTTAGAATAGAGAGCAGAACTCCTAAGATCGGCAAATGCATATATGTTCCGCAAAATCCTTCTATATCTCTATTCGGTAGGACTCCTAGAGAAGAGCTTAGATACGTGGAATCACGTTGGGCTGAAAAGATAATTGAAGATGTTGGGCTGGGTTACCTACTCGATAAACCAATGCATAGTTTGAGCTTAGGAGAGAAACGTTTAATTTCACTACTCTCAGCCTTAAGTTTAAGAGCTACTCTGGTAGTGTTAGATGAGCCGACTGTAGGTTTAGATCATCGTTTAGCCAATATGATTGGAGAACTCTTTTACAATATTTCTAATGAGAATGTGACATTGATTATGACTACACATGATAGAGATTTCGCTGAAGCATTCTCTGATAGAATACTACTCCTAGAAGAAGGGGTCGTACATGAAATCTCAGAGAGATGAAAAAACTGACTGGCATAGATTATTCCTAGAAACAAGCTCCAAGATCAATCCACTCACGGCACAGATAACAATTCTACTTATACTAGCCGCTATAACAATTGAGACAAACCATATTAGAATTTTCTTACTTCTAATCGTAGCTTTCACTATTTCATCAGTTTATTCTAGAAAGACGTTAAGCATCCTTAAGTTTATACTTCTCTTCACCCCTCTAAGTATAGGGCTAGGTATATTCTACGGTCTTATCAGCGGTAAGAGTTTACTTGAAGCAGTATTCATAATGTGGATGAGAATCGGGACTTTAGTCTCTATATCAACGCTCTTGTATTATTGTGTAGATCCTTGGGAGCTGGCTGACTCTCTAACAAGATACTTAAGATTTCCTAGAACTCTGGGTTACTCAATCGGGATAGCATTCTCAGTATACCAGAAGATGATGAGGGATTTGAGAGAAGCTATAGACTCACTACGTTCAAGAAAGATTATTAGAAGCTGGCTTGACTATTTACTCAAGATAGATAAGATACTGTACATAACAGTCTACATAGCTTATAGGAGAGCAGAAGAATTAGAAATAGTTCTTGAGGCAAGATCCTTCGACCCGTATTGGAGAAGAGAGAGAAAGAGACTAAAAATTAAGTTAAAGGATTATCTAACACTTATATTCACTTCTCTTAGCATAATTTTAGTTATGTTTCTAGTTGGCTAAGATTCTACTTCGGCTCGCTTCTCTTTCTCCTCAACTTCTTTCTTTAACTTCATTTTTACGAGAGAGACCAGGTATCCTGCTATCTTATTCCTCATCTTTTTTGAAACCCTACCTGCTAAGACCTGGCCTACGATAAGTTTGTTTGTTTCGAAATCAGCTGTTATCCTATCACCTGCAACTTTCAGTATTTCTTTCGCCAGAACCTTAACTTTACGAATTCTAACCTTACCCATACACTCAACACTCTCTCTACTAAGAAGAACCGAGAATAAAAATATTCAACGATAAAGTCTTTAAGATCTATTTAGCAGAGCATCTATCTTTTCGATACAAATTGACTTCCCCCTATATAGAATCTAAGTTTTTCTGGTAAATCTTTCTTTACACCAATTCTATGGGAAGATTCTATCTTGAATTCTCTTCCAAAAGATTCTACTATGTATATGGGGCTGGAGGGGTCTGTAACATCTGTATTGTTAAGTGTTTTATCAATTAAGAATGCTTTGGTAAGTTTTCCTGGACCATTTGTTAGAGAATAAATGTTCGTTGTCTTTCTATTCTTCATCATTACTTCTATTCCTTTGACTGGTTCTACAGCTCTTATCAAAACAGCTCCTACCTTGTTAGGTGGATGGGAGACTATGTTGAGAAGCCAGTTTCCATGGACCATGTAGATAAACGTCTTACCAACTTCAAGGAACATTAATTCATTAAACTTCCTCCTACCACCATAAGCTTTAGAAGCTGGATCATCTTCACCATAATAAGCTTCCACTTCAACTATTCTTCCAGACAACTCTACTTCTCCAAGCCTCCTAACTAGAACATTACCTAAAAGATCTCTAGCAACACACGCTGGATCTCTTTCATAAAAACTTCTAGGAAGTATTTTTCCAGTAGAAATATCTACCATCCAGACAAAACCACACATCCAAGAGTATAAAAATGTTGGTATCCTAAAGTATAATATGTTCTACTATCCTCTAGATTATGTAATTTGAAGATGGTGGTTATAGAGAAGATAGTTTACAATGGAACGAATTCTTACTTGATAATTTCTGGAGACAGAGCTTGTTTGATAGATGTCTCCGCACCCTTAAGTATGGTTGAGAAGTTTTTGAAGAATGTTAAACTCGAGTACATTCTAATAACACACGCCCATATGAGGCACATACAGTATCTCAGAGAATTTAGATCAAGCATAAACTGTAAGATATGTATTCATAAAAATGAAGTTACAGATTTCGTCAAGGTGTTTCCAGACATAGAACCAGATCTAAAATTAAAACATATGCAAGATGTCAAAATAACTCCTATCGAGATAACAGTCTACCATACCCCAGGTCATACAGAAGGCTCAGTCTGCTTCGAAATCAGAAGTCTGAAAGCATTATTTACAGGCGATACTCTTCTTAAAGATGGCTTCGGGAAGATACGTAGTCCACAAGATATGCAGAAAATTGTTATTAGTCTTAAGATGTTGTCTAGAAGTATTCCTCCAGAAACGAGGATTTATCCAGGTCATGGAGAAGAGACGGTAATGGGTAGAGAGGTCTGGCTAGATGGATTAGACATGCTCTCTTAACAACTACATACTGGAGAATAGTTGTCCTTGAGTATTCTTATTTCTTTGGAGGCCATATTCTATCAAAGTAGGGATTCTTAGAAGACGCAGTTAGAGGTATTCCAAACACATAGTCTGCATCCATCATCTTCCCTTCCTGAGCTGCAACACCTATACTAAACATTATTCTATTATCTACGTTGTGTATAGATGCTGTTTTTACAGCAGATCCTATCGCTATTCCTAAGTTTACTAAACTACATACGGTATCTGCATCTATCTTCCAGTTCTTGGGAGACTTAAGTTCTAGGTTTAGAATCTTGCATCCAATCAAGATTACTGCGTGGCTCTTCCTAACATTCTCTGCATCTCTCTTAAAGAAATCTCCATAAGTTTCTGCTAACTCATCCATTTTTCTAGCAAGAGCTTCAAGTTCTTCAGGTTTATCCAGTATCTTTACCACTATATTCTCTTTACCTCTAGCCTTAGGAGCTGTTATAGCTGAGATAGCCATTAACTTAGCAACCTCTACAACACCATTTCTAATTAAATCACCACCCTCCATCATATCTTAAAACACGCTCAACAATACAGTACAAAATTAGTATTTGAATATATCTACTAGTCTTATCGAGATTATGAAGATGTTACGTCAGATTACTTCGAATTATTGTTTTAAGCTTGGATATAGAAATAAACTTCATAAACAAGTTAGGATTAAGATTTTTTGAGATTGGAGTTTCAGGTAACTATTGCTTTCATAGTAATATTGGTCTCGATAGTGCTTATACTAACAATGCTTGGAAGTTTAAGATCAAGAAAAAATCCAAAAGTAGAATTGTGTATTGAGAGATACGTTGTTTCCCATAAATACGCGCTTCCGTCAACATCTCCTTTTATCATGGTTGCCTACTACAGTAGAATAGGGAACAAGATACTGATCTCTATCTCGGCGGTAGCTATGATAGCTTGGAGAAGAATCTTAAGAAAATATAGTATCAAAGATTATGTAGATCTGAATGAAGAGTTGATAAGAGAGTTCATGAGAGAAATTAATGTAGTACTTATACATGAATTTACAGAGTGGGGAGTACATCAACTAAATTTAAGAAGACTCTTCACACATCAACTCTGGAATGACTACATTAGAGAAAATATTCTAGCTAAATAGAGGGTGGGGAAACCCTAAATCTAGACCATAATACGTAACCTACGTAATATTATAAGGTGAGTGATTTACAGTAATGTTCTTAACCCAGAATAAGAAAAAGGTAATTAATAGGGATAAATTTATATATAAAAATAGGGTGAATTTTTATATACCAACTGCTTTTCTATGGGTTTGGTAGCAAGAAATGTTGCAGGCTAGAAGTTTCTTAAGAAAGAAGATTCATGTAAGTGGGAATGAATATTATTATATTCACATACCTGCAAAGCTTGCTCATGATAGTCAATTCCCATTTAAAGATGGAGACGAACTTCGAATAATTGTAGATACCTCTAAGAAGAGGATGATAATAGAGAAGACAGGTTATAGTGGTAGGAAAAAAGGAAGGAAGGTAAGAGGTGGGTTATAGAAAGATTGTTAGATCTCTGGTTCACTACTAATGTGCGGCCTTTCCAGTAACTCAGTTTTTTTCTTTTTCTTCGTCCTTCCTAAAAATAGTTCTAAGAGAGAGTGAGATGTAATCATATTCTTTAGATATTGTATAGATTTCCCTGGATCTATCCCCTTAGGACAGACATTACTACATGCTAGAGCAAAATGACATCTCCAGCAACCATGTTCTGAGTCTATAATAGACAGTCTTTCTTCAAAACCTTCATCTCTTGGATCGATTGAAAATCTATATGCTTTATTCAACACCATTGGTGTAAGGAACAATCTATCTATAGAGACAGTTGGGCATGCGGAAACACATAGTCCACATTCTATACATTCTGCAAACTGTAAATAGCTTAGTGTTTCTTCTTCTTTCTGCAGATACATGCCAACTGGTTTCATCATTTCTTCTAAATCTCTTCTAATTATGTAGGGTTTGATAGTCTTTTCTTTAACAAATAATTCTGTGAAATCTGTTACTAGGTCTTTAATTACTGGGAAATTCTTTAATGGTTCAATTGTGATCATGTTTGAGTTTAGTTCTAGTACTCGTGTAAAACATGCAAGTCTCTCTTTACCATTTATGACCATACCGCAAGATCCACAAACTGCTTGACGACATGAGTATCTTAATGTGAGAGTTGGGTCTATGTTCTCTTTTATCTTCAGTAATGCATCTAGAATAGTGGCCGATTTATCTACTTCAACTTCATACACACTCCATCTTGGAGAACTGTCTACGGCTGGGTTAAATCTAAAGATTTTAAACGTAACTTTCATAAACTTCCCTCCCCGCACATTCAAACTAGAAGATTAACAATGAAGTATAGATGAAGAATGCTAGTCCGATAATTATCAGCACTAGTGTTATGCTATCTGTAAACCATCGTTTAGGTACAAATTCTATTAGTACAACTCTTACACCATTCAATGCATGGTAAAGTATCGAGGCCAGGAATATTAGTTTATTTATAGAGTATAGTTCAGCTGATTTAATTAATCCATATGCTTCAAAGTGTCCTGATAGTACATGTATTGCTCCTGTTATAAGTATCAATACGCCTGTTATGTAGTGGAGGAGCATCTTAACGGATTCCCTCATTCTAGATCACCCTATTACACCTACTATATTCAAGATCCAAATAGCTGTTAGAATTATAAATACAACTATGACTAAAGCTACAGATAATCGTTGTAATCCTCTTAAAGTTGTAAACTTGTATGGATACACGGCTCTTATAGGTTTACCGACAATAAATCCGTATTCAGCTAGGACAAGCCTCACACCATTTAATGCGTGAAATATTATTATTACTCCAAACAGTATTTGTAGTTCTGTGATTAGAAGATATGCTTGGTTTGTATCTAGTAAGTGCCATAGAAGGAAGCCTACTATCATTAATCCCGAGATCCTCTGAACAAGATACATAACCTTTTCAATAGAATATCCTCTAATTTTAAGCCAACCAGTTACACGTCCTCTAGATTTTCTAGCTCCTACGTTACTCATATTCTCTCCTCCTAATATTTTCTTTCAGTAGGCATCCACTTAGTGATTCTTACGGGTATGTATTCTAATCTCGGTCCTTCTGGTGTTCTGTATGCTAGTGTATGTTTAAGCCAGTTTACATCATCTCTTTTAGGATAGTCTAGACGGTAGTGTGCACCTCTACTCTCCGTTCTAGCTATTGCTGAGACTACTACAACTTCAGCTACTTCAAGCATACCATCTAGTTCTAGAACGTTTATGAAGTTCTGATTATACTCCTTGCTTTTATCATTTACCTTGCCTGTTCCAAACCTCTTCCTAAGTTCTCGTATCTTTCTCAATCCTTCTTCCAGCCCCTTACCATCTCTAAACACATATGCCTTCTCACTCATAGTATTCTGCAACTCTCTCTTAATTAGATATGGGTCTTCACCATACCCTCCATGAAATATTTGATCGAAGACCCTCTTCTCCTCACTTACTACAAGTTGGGTTGGGAAGGATCCTGGATTATTTTTCTTTGATGCATATTCTGCCGCTTGTTTTCCTGTTAAGAATCCGTAGACTAGACAATCTATAGATGAGTTACATCCAAGTCTATTAGCTCCATGTACACTGCTACAGTTTACTTCTCCAGCTGCCCAGAGACCTCTTACAGGTGTTTGTCCATATATGTCTACGTGGACCCCTCCCATAGTATAGTGGGCTGCAGGTCTTACAGGTATAGGCTCGTTTACAGGATTTATTCCAGCAAACTTCATAGCTATCATCTTTATCTCTGTTAGCTTCTCATCTATTACTTTTTCACCTAGATGTGTTAAGTCTAAGTGAACGTAGTCTAGACCGTCTGGTCCCTCGAATCCTCTGCCTTCCATTATCTCTTTCATCATAGCTCTGGAAACTATGTCTCTCGGCGCAAGCTCCATCTTCTCCGGCGCATATCTAGACATGAACCTCTCTCCATGCTTATTTCTTAAGTATCCTCCTTCACCTCTAGCAGCTTCTGAGATTAGTATTCCAGAAGGGACAAGGCCTGTAGGATGGAATTGTATAAACTCCATATCTTTTAATGGAATTCCTACTCTATAGGCCATGGCCATTCCTTCAGCTGTTGCAGAGTGTCCATAAGTTGTGAAAGAATAAAGTCTTCCAGCACCACCTGTTGCAAGTATACCTGCCTTAGCCTTAAAGACATGTAATTCTCCACTTTTTATTTCTATAGCTGTAAATCCTTTAAATTCTCCATCTTCCACCAATATTGAAGTTGCAAACCATTCATGATAGAAAGTTATGTTATCATATTTGAGACAGGTGTTGTATAGTGTCTGCATAGCGTGTAGACCTGTCTTATCAGCTGCATAACATGCTCTATCAAAACTGTGTCCACCGAAAGGTCTCTGATCTATCCTACCATCCGGCTTCCTACTCCAAGGCATGCCCCAGTGTTCAAGTCTAAGAATCTCTCTAGGAGCAAGTTTTACAAATAATTCTACAGTATCTTGATCTGCGAGATAGTCTGAACCTTTAATTGTATCGAATGCATGTAGTTCAAAGCTGTCTCCTTCTTCTGGGTAAAGTGCAGCTGCAGTACCTCCTGCATATGCAACAGAATGGCTTCTCATAGCGTGAACCTTACTTAAAACAGCTATCTGGAGGTTTGGCCCCCTGCCTGCAGCTTCTATAGCAGCTCTTAAACCAGCCAGCCCAGAGCCGACAATAACTATATCTGTAGAAATTTTATCGACCAAGATCTCACTAATAGTTTAGAGTAAGAAGAAAGAAATATACCTTTTTATTAACTAATTTAGATTTACAGGAGAATTCTAGCTATGTGAATTTTATCTTCTTGTTAGGAATGTGTGAATATTGGTTTAACTTTAAGACTTTCTTCAATCTTCTTCTTGATTTCTTCGAATTCTTCTATTTTATAGAGATGTGAGAAACATTTGCAATCTGTTGATCCAAATCTTCTTACTGGATTACCTCCGATTTCTAAAAGTAGATTAGAGATAATGCATTCATATTCTCTCTTGAGTGAATAGGCGATTGCTTTTAGAGGTTTACAAGATCTAGATGATAACAGGTAGTCTATATGCCATCTAATCTTCTTTTCTTTGGAGAAGTGTCTAGATACCCTCTTTTCTAAGTTATTCTGTGCTGAACCTACATACACGTATAGACCTGGTTTAAATGAAACTTCTCCAAGATGACCAACCCTTAATGTAACTTCATCTATAACCTCCACCAACAGTATGTAGACCCCCTTCAAATTCTACAAATAGTAAAGCTTCCAGGAGCCCTATATACTCTACACCTCCCAATACTACATTCACATGAAACTTTATCTATAGCTGCTGGATATCCTCTTTACATGCTTGGCAGTGAAGATTTGAAGAAGTATATGGATGAGAAGAAGATTGTTGGAGAGATCATATATCTTAAGTCTGGTGAAGCGAGAACCTCTTCTAGTGCTGCTAGAGCTGTTAAGTGTAGTCTTGGTCAGATAGCGAAGAACATACTATTGATTGGTAGTAGTGGGAGCAGGCTACTCATAGTGATCTCAGGTGATAAGAAAATTGATTTACAGAAAATTTCAAAAATATTTTCTGAAAAATTTAGGCTAGCTTCTCCAGAAGAAGTTTTAGAAGAAACAGGTTATTCTGTTGGAGGAGTTCCGCCATTTGGACACATAAAGCCTTTGAAGACAGTTATAGACCAGTCTCTAAAACGCTACAAGTATGTATACACGTCTGGAGGGTCAGAAGATACGTTAATGAAGATAGAAGTAGATGAATTGATTAGAGTATGCGGTGCAGAGATTCTAGACGTCTCTCTTTAAGATTGTTGTAGTCATTGTGATAAACTTTTAAGATTGGTGTATAGTATTTGTTGATGGATGCTGGGAGAAGTCTTAGGTAAACCTGCTAGACTGTATAAGAACATAGATGATGTTAGAGTGATGTGTACAGCATGTGCACGTTACTGTAGGCTTAAACCTGGTCAAACAGGTTTCTGTGGAATAAGAAAGAATGTAGATGGTGTGCTGTACCTACTTGCTTACGGGAAGATAGTATCTGCTCATGTGGACCCTATAGAGAAGAAGCCTGTCTCACATTATGCTCCTGGAACAAAAGTATTCTCAATAGCGACCACAGGATGCTCATGGATGTGCCAATACTGTTTAAACTTTGATATCAGCCAGAGGAGGAAAGTCGAAGGTGTAGATGTTAGCCCTGAAAAGATTGTTAAGATGGCTAAAAAGTATGGTAGCCATGGAATAGCATATACATATAATGAGCCATCAATCTACATGGAGTTTGCTCACGACATCGGAGTACTAGCTAGGAGGGAAGGATTATTCAATGTATTTGTAACAAATGGTTATTGGCCAGATGGAGTAGAAGAAGCAAAAGATTTTCTCGACGCAGCAACAGTAGACTTCAAGGGAAATGGAGAAGCAGAGTTCTTGAGAAAATACGTTGGGATCCCCGATCCTGAACCGATATTCCAAACACTTCTTGAACTTAAAGAGAAGACCCGTGTCCACATAGAGATAACAGATCTAGTCGTACCGAAGATAGGTGATAGTCTAGATGCTGCTAGAAAACTAGCTAGATGGGTGTATGAGAACCTGGGAGAAGATACGCCAATACATTTCCTAAGATTCCACCCAGACTATAGACTCCTACACTTACCTTTAACACCTGTAGAAGTTTTAGAGAAACATTACGCTATCGCTAAAAATGAAGGATTAAGATATGTCTACATTGGAAACGTTCCAGGACATCGCTACGAGAATACTTTCTGCCCAGAATGCGGTAAAATAGTTGTAGAAAGAAGAGGGTTCGATATACTTGGATGGCATCTAGACGAAGAAAATAGATGTAAATTCTGTGGATACAAGATAGCTATACACGGTAAACCTCCACCAGACTATAGAACATCAAGATTCATACCAGTGTTCCTAGACTAGCCACAATTAAAGAGAAGATAATTAATCAGTAGATAGATACTCCTCAGCTTATAGAGAAAAAAATGTAGGGAAGTCTTCATTTATGTTGTGTAGTTGTTAGCCCCCAAGTTAGATTACTCGAAGGATATCCGAGTAAGTGTAGGTTTGCTGCATTTACGTTCTTCAAGTATTTCTTTGCGGTTTCTAAACATCTATGGAATTGTTTTTCAGGTGTTACTGGTAGGTCTTTCATCATGAAGTCTGGGTGGAAGATTAGTAGACAGTAAGGTATCTCTGGATCAAGACTTGCGATGAACTTAGCGATCTCTCCAACCTCAACTTCATCGACATAATATGGTACTAGAAGTGTGGTAGCTGTAAGCACTGGCATACTTCTCCTCTTCTCGTAAAACTCTCTATAGATAAGTTCAAAATTTTTCAATACGTCTTCATTGCTCCTCCCAGTTAATGCTTTATGTACGGATGGAGTGTATGCTTTAAGATCGAATTTTATGTTTCCACCAGATTCTAAAGCTAATTCTCCAACTCTCTTAACTAGAGCTGGATTACCGCTGCCATTCCATTCAAAACATATTCTAACAATTCTGTTAGCAGGTTTCTCTTCTAAGATTCTTTTAGAAGCTTTTATGGCGAAGGGGGCTTGAGGTTCCGGTGAGCCACCAAACCAGCACCAACAGGTAATCCTACTGTTTTTGAGAGTTACATTAACTAGCTCGTCTATCGTTGTTTTCTCAGCGTTCTCTAAGAATTTATGTGTCCAGTTTTGGCAGAATAAACAATTGAAGCTACATCCGTAGAAGAAGAGTGCGAGATTGTAGTATCCTATCTCTGCCGTGTTTTTAACAGCATAATTGGGGTAGCCGCATCCAGTTCCGGCTGGACAGAACCATGATGAACAACAATTAGTAACATGAGGGTCGAGATAGTAGTGGAGTAACGCTGTCTTCTCATCAACTATTTGTACAAGCTTGTTATATTTGTTCATTCTCAAACCACAGTACCCTCTCTCACCTTCACCCATTACACAATTATTCATACAGAGTTTACAAGGAATACCGTTAGGAGTTTTAGGCGGCTCTGGAGGAAGACCAAACTCTAATCTAATCTTCCTATGTTTAGATTCAACATACTCTAAAGCTTCATCAAACCTGTTCCTCAAACACTCTACACAAACACCTATAGATTCAGAGATAAAACTTGACCTAGCCTTACATACTTTACATTCTTTTTCACTATAGGAGATGTAGCTCCATCTACGGAGCATTCTAACCTATACGTATAATCTAGTATAAACCAATATATATCTACCTACTAGGTAAACAGGAACGAATATTTCCAACCAATCTTTTATCTAGCCCACTAGATTATGAGGTCCAGATATCTACGTATAAATTGCGGTATTCACTGTTATTTATTGATGATGAATTAGAGCTGCTGAAAGTATGATGAAAGCTCAGTAATCTGATTTATAGATTGTATTCTTCGTGTATTGCTCTAACTGCTTCCGGTCCATCTTCATCTTTGACTACGAAAGATATGTTAAGCTCAGAAGAACCTTGTGCTATCATTCTTATGTTTATTCCTTTCTTTGCAACTGCGCCGAACACTCTGCTCGCTACTCCAGGTGTTCCCCTCATTCCTTCTCCGACTACTGCTACTACACATACATCTTCTTCTGCTTCTATATCTTCTACAAGTTTTGACCCTAGTAGCGCTGTCTCTAGCTTACTTAGTGCCTTAGCTAGAAACTGCTTCTTAATCACTATAGAGACACTTGACTCTGAGACACTCTGCGAGATCATCATTATGTTTATGTTTTCTCTTGCAAGGGTTTCAAGTATTTTCGCAACTGTTCCAGGACGCCCAACCATGCTTGCTCCACGTATCGTAAGCATAGCTACATCTTTCACCAGCAATACAGCTTTCACAACACTCCCACTTTTTTCACTTGTAGTTGTTATCAATGTTCCCGGAGCTGATGGATTAAAAGTATTCTTTATTCTAACTTTTATCCCTGCTTGTAGTGCTGGTTCAAGTGCTCTGGGGTGGAGATTCTTTGCTCCGAATAAGGCCATCTCTATTGCTTCGCTGAAAGATACTGTCGGGATTACTTTTGCATTCTTAACTATTTTTGGGTCAGCTGTCATAAGTCCGTCTACATCACTCCACAACCATACTTCATCTACATCTAGGCAGTATCCTAGTATTGTTGCTGTATAGTCGCTTCCACCTCTACCTAAGGTTGTCGTAACACCTTCCTCGTTAACAGCTATGTATCCCGTAACTATGGGTGTTATTCCTCTATCGAGTAGAGATCCAAGCCTCCTCCTAACTTCAAGTCTTGTTATCTCCATGAGTGGAGAAGCCTCACCAAAATTAGAGTCTGTAACTATGCCTGCATCTCCACCATCCAGATACTTACAGTTTACTCCAAGTTCTGTTAAAGCACCCCACATTATTCTTGTCGAGAGTCTCTCACCGAAGGATACTATGTAGTCTCTAGATCTCGGGGTTACTTCTCTAAGATATAGAACACTCATAACAGCTCTTCTAAGCTCGTTGAATAGATCTTCTAGAAGTTGTTTAACCTCCTTCTTTAAATTTTCATTGCTTAAAGCTGCATCTAGAGCTTTTAGATGTGTATCGGATATCTCGTTGAGTGTTGTCTCTACATCTTTAACTCTACCTCTAACACCTTTCTCAACTAGAGAGAATAGTTTATCTGTTATTCCAGCCATGGCTGAGCATACGACTATCACTTCATTCTTTTCTAAGTGATCCCTAATTATCTTTGCTGCATTCTTTATCTTCTCTCCATCTCCTAGAGATGTACCACCAAACTTCATGACAATCCTCATCTAGGCCTCACCCAACTTCTTCTTAATCTCTATGAGATCTCTAATTATAGCTATTGCTGTTTCTCTTCCACCAGCTCCCTTTCCACTTATTGTATGTCTACCGCTAAGAGAAGTTGTAAAAGATACTGCGTTCATAGCGTATCTTACTGCAAGAGGGTCTGCGAGATCCACTAATGTTGGCTCAACTTTTAGTCCTCCATCAACTTTCCCTATAAGCCTGTATGTCTTTCTTTGCTTAAGAACCTCCTGAACATCTTTAAGTGTAAGATTTTCTATTCCTTTTATCGATACGTCTTTTATTGTAACGGCCATTCCTAGAACTTCGTTTGCTAGGATAACGAGTTTCGCAGCTGTATCGTAACCTTTTATGTCTAGGCTTGGATCACGTTCAGCATATCCTTTCTCCTGAGCTTCTCTTAAAGAATCTTCAAATTCGAGTCCATCCTCCATTCTAGATATAATGTAATTGCTCGTACCATTTAGTACACCTTCTATTTTAACTACCCTATCTCCTTTGGCACATTGTTTAGCGAAGTCTATTACAGGCATACCTCCACCTACAGTCCCACTAAATCTTAAGAGAACACCTTTATAGGATGCAAGTTCTTTTAATGCTGGAAGAGCGTATGCAAGCGGTCCCTTATTAACTGTAACTACGTTTACTCCAAGTGTTAATGCTTTCTTAATGTATGTGTAGCTTGGTTCACCATCTACTAGATTCGTCGGTGTTGCGTCTATCAAAATATCTACTTCTAGTTCATCTAGTAACTCGAGTACGGAAGCATTTTTCCTACCAAACTGTGGATGAAAAGACACACTCCCAGAATTCTTCTTTACATTTAGTACTTCGTTTAGATTTAGACCTCTCTCATCTACTACTGATCCTCCACTATCCACTATTGCAGTGAACCTTATGTTTAAACCATTTAGCTTCCTCAGGTAATCTCCATGTTCTATTACTATTTCAGCGAGACTCCTACCTACAACTCCGAAACCTGCTAATAAGACTCTCATCTACAACCAGCCTCCATGAACTTATCTTGAAAGCTTCCAGAATCTAGATGACGGTATATACTTTCTAGGAGAAGAGAGTTTCTAGAGATCTGTTTGATAACCCCCTTCCATCACTTCTCGCCTATTTCAGGTGGATGCAGAGATTTAAGTTTTATCTTTTAGATAACTGAAAATATTTTATTCTGCTTAAAGCTTTAAGATTCACTAGATTGGATGAGAAGGTTTTAGCATTCTTGCTAGGTTTGATTCAAGGTGTTTTTGAATGGCTTCCAGTAAGTAGTAAGACCATTCTTATGTTCTTGCTATATGCTTGGAGTTCAACTACAACGACCTCCTATATTCTCAGCATATTCCTCAATGGTTCTACAGTTCTAGCTGCAGTATTGTATTTCCGTAGAGAAATACTTAGAATTTTAAGAACAATATTCTATAGAAATGATATTGAAGGTTTTGTTATCTTGAAATTTCTCATAGTGTCTACTCTGATTACGGGTTTATTTGGTGTTCCGATCTCTCTACTACTGATTGAGTTTCTATCATCTCTTAGTAGCAAGATGTACATTATCTTTATTGGAGCACTATTCTCCATAACTGCATTACTCAACTGGATGCGATTCAAGATTAAGAATAGGTTTAAGACCATGGAGGAAGCGGGTTTAAGAGAAGCTTTTATAGCTGGTTTAGCTCAATCATTCTCAACTATACCTGGTGTGAGTAGAAGTGGAGTAACTATTCTAGCATTAACAATTATGGGGTTTAAACCAAGAGATTCATTAACGCTCTCATTCTTGATGAGTATACCTGTAACCTTTGGTGGAAGTCTTTATATGTACTTGGTATCTCCTAGAATCCTAGAAACTCTAGACTTTGAAATGTTAATAATAGCATTCTCAACAGCTCTCATCACATCCATACTGTTAATATCAGTTTTATTTAAGCTTGCAGATAAACTCAAACCTCAATTTTTCTTAATAACGTTATCTGTGGTTACAGTAATTCTAGGATTATTCTTCAGCTAGCTCAAGTAGACTTCTAAGTATCTTTGCATGTTTCTTTTCATCAGCTTCAACAGATTCAACTATAACTTTCAACAATTTATGTGGAAGAAAATCTTTAACCTTATCCAAACTATGTATATGGATTTCTTCTTCTTTCTTAAGTAGGGAGAGTAGTTCATGTTTTCTCGGAACTTCTATCTTCTGTCCTTGCTCACGTTCAAGAAGGTTTATGGTTGACATAAGTATGTCCGCATGTTTTATACTATCGCTTGCAATCTGCCTAAAAATCATTTTCGTCACTTCATTGTTTAACCTTGTGGCAGTCTCCATAAATTCTTCAGCAGCTTCATGTTCTGCTTGAGCTCTTTCCCGTAAAACTTTAATCAACTTATTCTTACTACTCTCCCCAGAATATTCTATCTTCTTACTTGATTCTTCGAGAAGAGATGAAAAACGTAAAGCAAGATCATACAACTCTGATTCAGAAATACTTTTATTTCTAGTTACAATCTTTTCTACAAACTCGTCTATCATATTAGAAATATTCACATTCTCTTTCAAATTAAATAATTTACCTCTTCTCTTACCAAGATAATGTGTTACGGCAGCAGGACTAATGTTAAGTATACGGGAGGCTTGAATCTTCGTGAAACCATACTTCTCGATAAGCAACCTAATAATCTCAGCTCTTAAAGCTGGTAAGAGACGTTCTAAACGAACGGTCATTCAGTTCAAAAGAAATATGTACCACAAAGTTAAAAAGATTTAATTGTGTTAAGAATTTTACATCGTTAAAAATAAAAATCCTAAAATAATAATATTTAAATATGAGATACCTCAAATTTAGTTTTGAAAAGTAAAGGTATGAGGTTAACAGTGTTATGACCTCGAAACATCATTCTTTTCCATTGTCAAATGTTAAAGAAGGAAGTAGGGTAAGAGTGGTTGAGATTACTGGAGGAAGAGGTTTGACTAGAAGATTAATGGAGATTGGTATACTTCCAGGTACAGAGATAGAAGTTGTAAAGAACAACTTTCCAGGTCCAGTAATAATAAAGAATGAAACTATCGGCTCTATTTGTATAGGTTATGGTATGGCTTCGAAGATAATTGTGGAGGTAGTTTAATGCGTTTTCACAAAAAAAGAAACAACTATGTAGAGATAGATTTAGAGAAGAAAATTGTAAAGGTAGCTATTATTGGTAACCCGAACGTGGGGAAATCTGTATTATTCAATAAAATTACACGTGGAAAAGCTTGGGTTGGAAACTGGCCAGGAGTTACAGTTGAGAAGAAAGTTGGGAAGATAAAATTCAATAATGTAGTGATAGAGATTACAGATCTACCTGGAGTATATAGTTTAACAGCTAATAGCATTGATGAGCTGATAGCCAGGAGATTCATACTTGAAGAGAAGCCTGACATAGTTATCCAAGTTGTTAATGCAACAAATCTAGAGAGAAACATGTATCTCACCTTACAACTCTTAGAAATGGATACCAAACTAATCATCGCGTTAAACATGATGGATTTAGCAGAAAAAGAAGGAATCAAGATAAACGTAGAAGGATTGGAAAAAGAACTTCACACACCTATAATACCAACGATTGCGATAAAAAACGTAGGCGTAAGAGAATTAATACGGAGAACAATAGAGTATTCGGAAGAAAGTACACCATCTATGAAATTTAAAGTAAGATACGATCCAGAGATCGAGAAAGCGATAGAAATGATAATTGAAGAACTATCTAAGCTGGGTGTAGAGAGAAAACTTGGATTAAATTATAGGTGGGTTGCTGTAAGACTACTCGAAGACGATCATGAAGTTACTAGAATCTTAAAAGAAAATGGGTTTGAAAATATTGTAGAGAAAGCTCTAGAAGTCAGGAGAGAATTAAAAGAGAAGCTGAAAACAGATGTAGAGTTTATGATTATTGAGAATCGTTATCAAAACATACTTGAACTATCTCAGAAATATGTTGAGAGAAGTATACGTAGGGAGAAATTAACAAATCTAATCGACAGAATACTAACGCATCCATTAATAGGATTCACGGTATTCATTGTTGTCGTGTACTCTATGTTCTTACTCTCATTTAATGTTGGCGCTCCTATTTCTGAACTGGTTAGTGAAGCATTATCCACCTACTTATATCCAGTTTTAAGATATGGTATTCAAAATGAATTCTTCTCTTCACTTTTAGCTGACGGTGTTCTTAAAGGTGTTGGGATAATCTTAACATTCATCCCAATACTCTTCTTCCTATTTCTTGAAATCTCTTTTCTAGAAGATGTGGGATATCTTCCAAGAGTTGCATTCTTATTCGATAGGTATACGAGTAAGTTTGGTTTGAGTGGAAGAGCCGTTCTACCTCTACTTGTTGGTTTCGGATGTAATGTTCCCGCAATATTATCTACGAGAGTTCTCGGAAGCGATAAAGAAAGAAAACTATCCATAGCTATTATACCTTTTATGTCTTGTGGTGCGAGGCTCCCCATCTACATACTCTTCACATCAATCTTCTTTAAAGGTATCGAGATACCGATAATCTTAAGCATATATCTAGTAGGAGTAACAGTAGCATTGATGACGGCTATACTTTTCAGTAAAACCATCTTCCATGAGACTCAACCCAGCTATATAATAGAGATGCCGCCGTATCTTTTACCATCAATACAAAACATGTTATCTAAAAGCTGGACTTACATAAAATCATTTCTAATTAGAGCTGGAAGCATAATAGTAGGGATAAGTGTATTGATCTGGGTCTTATCTATTACAGGTCCAGAAGGATATTTAGGTATAGAATCTCTAACAGATCCTGAAAAAATTTCTAATAGCTGGCTAGCGACCTTCAGTAAAACTCTAGAACCATTGTTTAAGCATTTTGGGTGGGATTGGAGAGTAATAGCGTCTCTCATGTTAGGATTTATAGCAAAAGAAGTCATAATATCTTCTATGGCTGTAATTTACAGTGTAGGTGAAGAGAACTTAATGATAGAACTTTCAAACTATTTTAATCCTCTCTCCGCATACTCTCTCATGATCTTTACACTACTCTACACACCGTGCATGGCTACAGTAGCAACAATAAGAAGTGAAGTAGGATTAAAATACGCATTCATGATAATTGTATATGAGTTGATGATAGCATACTTAACAGCAAGCTCGCTCATCGTATTAGCTGGGGTTATACATCATGGATTCTGACCATATAAGCAACCAGAGAGACACAGAATACTTGAGAATAGATAGTAGGACGCATGGAAAATTATTTAAAATACTCACAACACTAGAATTAAAATGCTGGGATAAAGAATCACTCAAAAAAGAAACAGGATTAAACCAGCAGGAACTAGACTTATCTCTAACAATACTCAAACTGCATGGATACCTAGAAGAAATCAAGAAAACCAGCAACTGTATACTATGCTTAACTAGAGAACAATGCATCAACTCTCAAAAAATTTATAGGATAACAGAAAAAGGAAGAAAACTATTAAGTGAAATGACTAAACAAAAACTATAATCCCAACAACACCATTTTATGCTGATTATAAAAATAATGTCTCTCTATCCTCCTTTCAACATCTAGAAAAACACTAAGCCAGATAAGTTAATGATAATAGAACTAAACTAGAGAACTCTTGGAAAAATAATTTTCAAAAGAAACTCTAAATACAAGCATAAATATGCTAAGTATTAGAAGAATAAATCCCGCGGTAGCTCAGCCTGGTAGAGCGTCCGGCTGTAGCCACACCTAGCTGGTGTGGTCACAGGTACCAGGCTGACAGAAACCGGATGGTCGCAGGTTCAAATCCTGCCCGCGGGACTATTATATAAATTTTTTTCTGCGATCGCAGAAAAAGTATTCTGTGATTAAAAAAATATGGTGGGGTTGTGGGGGCATGTTATAGTAATCCACGTTTTCTGAGGTATTCTTCGAGTCTTTTCTGTTTTCTCTGTACAGTGAATCCAACCAGTCGATAGAACCTTAATATGTCTGACGTTATAACACGAATGTAGTATACATCCTTCTTTGCAGTATATGTATTCCCTCTTATTCTGTTGAAGAATGCTGTCCCTTTTTTCGTACATATCTTTGGTTCGGTCGTTCTTATTCCAAGAA
>Ga0209080_1000241_pt1 | contig 41646 bp, 42 predicted proteins | sample JNZ110809AmetaG_FD_184123 | JGI IMG/M metagenome (GOLD analysis project Ga0209080, IMG submission 184123) | Hot spring microbial communities from Jinze hot spring, China to study Microbial Dark Matter (Phase II) - JNZ 110809A (SPAdes) (version 3) ...
ACCATATGAATGAGGGGCATTCAAGTCTCCTAACCCTTGAACTGCTGCGCAGATATAACATGGATGTTGATAGGGTTAGGAGCATGTGCATCTTCACTACGCATACGCCCGTTGAGGTCGCGCATGATAAATTCCCATATGATCTTGTCCGAGAGGTTATGGGTGAAATAGTGTCCTTCGACTTTTTGAGGGGGCTGGGCGGCGAGGATAGGCTTAACATGACGCTTCTCGCCCTAAACCTAAGCAACTACATAAACGGTGTCTCAAAAAGGCATAGGGTTGTCTCCAGAGAAATGTTTCCGAGCTACGAGATTCACGCCATAACGAACGGCGTACACTCCTATACTTGGACGTGCGAGAGCTTCAAGAGGCTATATGATAAGTATCTGCCGGGATGGGCCCATGAACCAGAACCGCTCGCCAGGGTGGACGTAATCCCGGACGATGAACTATGGCGGGCTCATATGGAAGCAAAGAGGAATCTCATAGACTACGTTAATAGCGTGACTGACGCCAAAATGAGCTATGAGACGCTAACCATTGGTTTCGCTAGGAGGGCTACAGCCTACAAGAGGCACACTCTAATATTCTCAGATATAGAAAGGTTAAGGAGGGTTAATAGAAGGGGGAGAATACAGCTGGTTTTCGCTGGCAAAGCTCATCCGAGAGACGAACCCGGAAAAAGGCTCATTGAGGAAGTATTTAAGTATAAAAGCGCTCTTAAAGGCGAGGTTGAGGTCGCGTATCTAGAGAATTACGGCTTGGAGGTTGCGGCTAAACTTGTTTCAGGCGTTGACGTTTGGCTGAATACTCCACTTCCACCCCTAGAGGCTTCTGGCACAAGTGGCATGAAGGCGGCCCATAACGGAGTGATAAACTTCAGCGTTTTAGACGGCTGGTGGATCGAGGGCTGGATAGAGGGTGTAACTGGATGGGCAATTGGACCGGCGCCCGAAGAGAGGAAGCGTATGCCTCTGGAGGAGCAGCTGGCGATGGAGCTAAACGATTTATACGGAAAATTGGAGTACGTGATCATCCCATTATATTATGGGCGGAGAGACGAGTGGATAAGGATCATGGAGAACTCTATAGGGAAACTCGCATCCCACTTTAATAGCCACAGAATGATGCATAGATACGTGACCGAAGCATATCTGTGAAGCGCCCCTTGACAGCGGTTCGATGAGAATTTCCCAGCTCGATTTGGCTTTGTGGCTTTGAGTTATGGGCGCGGAAGCGTTTACGCTGCGGTTTTCTTAAACGCCGCCATTTATTCTCTATAATTTTCAAGATTTGAAACCTATGAGTAAAGCATCGCTGTTGAAATCCGGTATCTCTATTATGATACAGTTGCTGAGGTCCTTAACCCTAGGCTTGAAAACTCTTCTTGACTCTAGCTCTATCCCCTCCCATTTACATGAAACCCCATTCAGCCTTAACTTTACATCCCAGCTATATGGCGTATAAACAACTACTTTATCTTCGCTTTCAGAGACCCTTATTTCAGGGGTTTCATTCAAAAGCTTTTCGTTCGCCGGTTTTATGCCAAACAAATCATATTTCTCGAAAACCCATTTAGCGAAAGCCGCATCAAATGCCCCCGGGAACCTCAGCGCGGTGCTCCACTCATAAGGCATCCCGGAAAACCGTTCACCCCAAAACATCTTCCCTCTCTTATGCCAAGACCATATCCCGTGAGCCCCATATGCGGTTCCAGCTTTCGCTCCTGATAGAAGGCTCTGCCATATTGCTTTCCTAACATCAAATCTTCCAAACCTACCATATTTGCCCCCATGCGAGTGCCCTTCGTAACACGGCTCCCCATTCACTATCGGTCTTTTAACCGGCATATTGTAGAATTTTTGGGCGAGCTCGTATGGAAGATGCTGGTGATCCTTATGGTGCCCGGACTGATACATGTAAAAGTCATAGTTGGGAGACTTCACAAGTACTTCGGGGATTTCCCATAATCCGCCCATCAGATGCATGGTTGTGAGGGAGTTGGGCGCCGCCCTCTTAACTATGTCCATCGAGACTTTATAGTAGGCTACGGCTTCCTCCGTCTCGAAGTCTGTGTCCCCGCTCATTATAAATATTGGATTATATTTTCCGAACCTTTCCGCCACGTAAGCTACATATTCCTCTAAATGCTCCAGCGGTATAATCCTCTTTGGGTTTATTTTTGAACCCCAGGTCCCCTTAACATAGTTGCACCATAACACTACTAGAGCTGGCGTAAAATCCATTTCTACAGCCATCTCCACCATCTTCTCCGCCCTATCAAAATACCTCTCGTTTCTCTTATTGAAGATCCATCCGCCGTCCGGGAGGGGTTCAAAGGGGGTCAATATAGTTGTCTGACTCGCTCCTATCATGCTGCGGCAAAACATTTATCTGTATGGCGTTAAACCCCTGCATCCTCCTGTATTCCAGATAATACTCCCACTCATCAAGTGTTGGATTGGTGAACGCGCTCCAGCAGGTGTCTGCAAGATAAAAGAATTTTTCGCCATCCTTCAAAAAATAATCACGCGTATTAGAGATTGAGATCTTAGCCATACATCAGCCCTCAGAGCAATACGTCTCCATCTCTAATTTAGCTATTCGTCGCCTATATTTAGTTTTCAGATGCACCACTTTAAAGCCCTGAGATCATATGGCTAACCTGCTGAAATGCGTGGATGTGGGCGGACTGATCACGCGCATCCAGCCCCACATCACTTAATTTCTCTGGGCTGAAAACCTTTTCTAAGCAGTCTAGAGAGTTGGAGGGGTTTAAGGAAACGCTACGCTTGCTTCTTCCCTTCAGCCTTCTCAAGGAAATCCGATATCGAGGAAGCCTTCACAAGGCTCTTAACAACTATTATTTTTCCACGCAGGAGATCAAAGAGCCTCTTAACCTCCCTATCCTCTAGCTTCGAGATATCTATAAATATCATTGACGAAAAATACTGGGCGAACAGATACGGGTCTCTGCGGATCACGAATGGCGCCTGCTCTGCGACAAGCCTAAAGGTCCCAACATCCTCAACCTCAATAAACTCCTGAACCATGCCAGCACCCAAAATAAATCTACTGAGCCAGACAAAATAATAATGTTTCCTCAACCCCCTTTAACTTAAATTAACCATTCTCCAAAAATAATAGAGTTTTTGAAGATGATTAGAGAAATCGTTGTGGCGCAGGTGAGAGAGAAGCGTGACAAGAAAGGTGCTTTGGGAGGGAGTGCAATCTTCAGGAGACTTTGTCCCCCTAAAACCGCGACCAACACAGGTTTTAGAGATGCGGCAGCCCAGCAGCAAAGGGCTCAACAAGTGCAACCATAACAGGCGCAGATGCTGGTCCGCCCAACTGCAAAGCCCTGCTCATATGGATACCATAACACCGGAGATGGTGCTGCTATGAGTGTAGGAAGTATGCTTAACCGAACAAAGATGAAAGATGATATGCATGTCTCTGCTTGCCGGTGTGTCAGCTGTACGCTAGACCTTAAATTCTCCTCATGGAGATAAAGGCTTCAAGATTAAACTTCCTGTCAGATGTCACTCTTAAAATAAGTTTTTCCTTAAGATTTGTGAATTTTTCGATTCGAACGTGAGCGCGGGCTTAGAAATGCGGGCAGCTTACCCCTACAATAATGTATTAGGCTCTGAAATAGTTAACTGCTTGAGCGGGCTCCCGGGGCGATGGTTTAATGTTTAACTTCAGCGCGGATTCTCGGCAGAAGATACGATAGCATGAGAGCTACCGTAATCATGGCGGCGATGAATAGTGTTAGCAGTCCTAAAATAATGCTTCCCGTGGCAAGGTATCCATAAACAATTATTCCAAGAGACAATATGCTGAAGATTATCTCCAAGAACCTTTTCGCCCTAAATTCACTCCTAACGTAATGAGTGAGAAAGAGTGAACTGCTTGCAAACGCCGTAGCTAAGCCGATAATCATTGTAATCATGTTTTCAGAGAGGAGACCGCCTAAAAACATTAAGAAGCCCAACATTACGCAAATAACCCGTCCAGCTTGAGCCCATTGTTCAGCGCCCCTTTTATATAGTTTATAAGCTAGATATGAGAAAGCGGCGGTGGAGGCGAGGAATAAAGCGAGAGAGATAATTCCCAAGTCCATATGGAACCGCTTATTAAACCCTTTAGGCGCTTCCAAATAAAAATATTTTCCTCAACTCTCCTGATTCATAATCTCCCTCAAATAATCCCTTATTATTTCCCTTAACGATTCGACGCTGTTAATGGTGCTCATAGTCTTTCCATCTTTAATTGCCTGCTTTATATCGTCTGGGTCAGCGTAGGGTAAACCATCAATCCACTTAATGTTTAGCGAGCTTGATGGGATCACCGGTATATAGTGCTTCTCAAAGATCTCTAGAGCTTGATGGGACATGGCTCCATTAATGATCACTGCTTTAATCCCCCTCTTAACTAGATTTTCGGCGGTCGACGATCCTCCGCCGCTCGAATCAATTATGAAGACTATGTCCCCGGCTCTAATGTTGTATAAATTGAAGGCTTTATTAAGCCCTTCCCTAGTGAACGATTCGATAGGCTTCAACAATATTAATCTCTCCCTAGACTCTGAGTCGCTTAGAGACTGCAGCCTATTAAGCATCTGCCTATACGCTTCTAGCTGAGCCTCCTGCTCCAAGACTTTATCCCTAAGAACCCTTATCTCTTCATAGAGCTTCCGGTATTCGCGCTCCCTCCTTATCTGGAGGACCTGCTCGCTGCGGATTTTCTCCAGAGCCTCCCTTAAGCTCTCGATTTCAGCCTCTAGAGCTTTCACTTTAAGCTGCAACTCCCTGTTCGCCTCCCTAAGAAGGCGATTCCTCTCCCTCTCCATCATGAGTCTCTGCGTGAGGTTCTCTATAACCTCCCTCATCCGCTCCTCGCCTACCAGGGCGGCTCCAATCACAGGGCTCTTCTCGGATCTCTTTTCCACGAGAACCTTTATCGCCCTAGATATGCTGTATCCTCTGGCGACGAGGTCCTTAACATCGTTTGGGGAAACCCCGCAGCCTAGGTCCCTAAGCTTAGCGTCAACCTGCTCAAACTTGCTCTTATAATGCTGGTAAGCCTTTATAGCCGCGGCTAAAGCATCGACTTCATGGGCGTTCTCAGCCCTCACATCGTATCGCTCAGCATATAGCCGCGTTAACCTATGCTTCTCCTCAATGCTCATCGATATCGCCGGCTCAAACAGAACCGCGTTAAGTTTTCTAGCGAGCTCCTCTAGGAGGCTTGGGGCTGGGGAGACATCGCTCGATATGATCGTCGGCTCACCGAAACTTATTATCCGCTCAATTATCTTAGACATAGACCAGCCTCTATGGCTCTCCACAAGGATTGGTTCACCATTAAGCGATAAGATAGCTAGCCCGCAGTTTAGCCCCGGGTCAACACCAACAATCAGTTTTCTTGCCTCAGAGATCTGCATACAATTAATACTTTAATATTAAATTATACTTAAACGTTTAAGCCGCCCGCGAAAGACGTCTTCACGTAGTTTAGGGCTTCCTGCAGCCCCCTAACAACACCATACTTTCTCTTAAAAAACTTAATAATGTTCCAGACATCCCTCTTCAAGAGGTTTTCGGCGTTTGGATGGGTCGCCCTAACGTATTGGGGCCAATCGATTATTAATATGCGGTTTAACGGCGTTAAGATGACGTTGAACTCGCTTAAGTCTCCATGTATAACGCCCGCCTTAAGGTAGGCTAACCTCACGTTCTCTAGGATCTCGTCTAGTACGGCTTCCGGTTTAGGTATCTCCCTAAGCCGGAACAGGCATTCGCCCTCTATTATGCCCATGACGACAGCGTGCCTATTATGCCCAATCGGCTTGGGAACGGACACCCCGCATGAATAAACGAGCCTTAGGGCTTCAATCTCCCTCTCAGCAGCCAAACGCGACTGATAGAGCCATGAAGCATGCCTTCTATCGAGCAGATAATCCCTAAACCTTCTGGTCTGCCGGAAGCTCACTCTGCCTAGGCGATGGAATTTCACGGCAACCCTCTCGCCGCCCGCGGATAAAGCGTCGTATACGTCTGATTCCTTACCGACGCCTAAAGGTTTACCAATGGATTCTATGATCCCCGCCTTCACTAGCGCGTTTAAAGCTAAGCAGTCATAGCCAGCTGTGCTTAACGCGTAGCCGACGTATGAACCTATCCAACGGTGAATTAAGCCTAAACCGCTCAGCTTCTCAAGCCTATACTTAACCTCCTTCTCGGCTAAACCGCTCATCTTTAAAACATCCCTTTCAGGAACATATCTATGGCGGCTCATGTCAACCTCTATCTTCACCAGAATCCTTATATCCTCATCCTCAAGCTGACGTAGAGCCTTCACAGCGATATCGATTGAAGACATAAGCAATAAAATAGACTCATCTACAAACATTTAACTTTTAAATGTTTGGGTTAAGGGTAGCGTTAGCATCCGCGGATTTATATCGGTTTAGAACCGCAAACCATTAAGGCAACACTATATTAATTTAAACCAGTTTTCTTTCTAGATATTGGGAGGCATCTGCCGCCTGGTGAAGGAAGGTTGAAGGAGCTCCATAGGGTTTCAGATGTTTTATCTAAGGCTCTTAGGCTCCTTGCCTTACCAAGCGAAGTCAGCGTTCCCGTCGAGGACTCTTTAGGCAAATATTCAGCTGAAACCATAAACTCTAGCTTTAGGCTTCCGCCTAAACCCAAATCCGTCATGGATGGTTACGCTGTCCGCGCATCAGACGTAGAGGCTGCGTCGCCAGTCTCACCAGTCCCCTTAAGGCTTCTTGACACCCTTATTAGACCCGGAGTGGAAACAAGCATTTTTTTGGAGCCGGGTTCAGCCATTAAGGTTGAGACCGGCGCTCTGTTGCCCGATGGCGCGGATACCGTAGTGCCCGTGGAGGATACTGTTGAAGAGGGGGATAGGGTTCTTGTGTTAAGGCGTCTGGCTAAATACGAGAACGTGTCTTTGCCCGGCGAAGAGTACGATGAGGGCATAGCGATAATTCGTAGGGGCTGCAGAATTACACCTCAAGCCGTAGCCGGGTTAATTTTAGAGGGAGTGGATAGGGTTAGGGTTTTCGATCTCAGAGCCAGGATACTAAATGTTGGAGATGAGATTATTAGGGGCACATACTTCAGGCCTTTCACCCACGTATTTGTGGACGCATGGCTTAGGTGGCACGGCTTCACTGTGGACGAGAGGTCGATAGCCAGGGACGACGCAGACGAGATATCTGGATGGCTGCGAAGTAACTGCTCATTCTATCTCTCCATACTTGTCGGCGGGACATCCATGGGTAAACATGATTACACTATTAGAGCCGTAGAGAGCATGAATCCAGAATACCTAGTACACGGCTTCGCCATACAGCCTGGTAAGACAGCGTGCCTAGCGGTGAAGGACGGCAAGCCAATACTGGCTTTAAGCGGGCTCCCGGTAGCAGCCATGTCCACCCTAGAATACCTCCTCAAGCCCCTGTTGAAGGGGCTGGGCTTAGAGGTGCCTGAATACCCTAAGATTAGGGCTGCATTAACCCGTAGGGTTACGGTGAAGATGGGCGTTAAAGGCTTTGTGCGCGTTAGGGTTTATTGTGAAGACGGCAAATTTTATGCTGAGCCGATCATGACCGGGGGTTCCGGCTCCTTAGCCAGCCTGCTCAGAGGCAACGGCTTCGTGGAGATCCCTGAAGATTTAGAGGGATTCGATGAAGGATACGAGGTTGAGGTTAACCTTTATGGGTCGGTGCTCTAAATTGGTTAAGCGGAAGATTTACCGTAAACTAGTCTCAGTAGACGAGGTCGTACAGATACTTGAGAGGTATCGCCCTATAAAGCCGCTTGGAGAGATAGAGGTTTCCTTAAGCGAGGCTTTGGGGAGAGTTTTAAGCCGCAATATATATGCTAAGGTGAATTATCCGCCATACACTAGGGCGCTTATGGATGGTTACGCTGTGATAAGCGACGACCTAATAGGGGTATATGAGGATAAACCCAGGAAACTAAGGCTTGTAGACCGCTTATCTGTTGGCGAGACCAGAATCGTGAGGATTAGTAGGGGTGAGTGCGTTGAGGTTTCAACCGGAGCCATTATACCCTACCCCGCCGACGCAGTTGTCCCCATAGAGTACACTAATATTGAGGGGGGTTCAGTAGTGTTCTATAAGAGCGCGTCGAGGGGCGAAAACATCGATCAGGTGGGGTCGGACTTCTCTGAAGGTGAGGTTGCCGCCTGGAAGGGTGAGGTGGTTACGCCTTTACTGGCATCAATGCTAGCCGCTCTCGGGGTTGACAAGGTCTACGTATATCAGCCTGTGAGGGTTGGCATACTGCCAACGGGAGACGAGCTGAGATCCCCGGGTGAACAATTGGAGTACGGGTGCATATATGACTCCAACTCCCACCTAATATACGGGTACGTTAAGATGATGGGCGCCGACCCGAAAATCTACGAGAGGGCTCTAGATGATGAGAAAGATCTAGAAGACAAATTATGGAAGGCTATCGAAGAAAACGATATAATAGTTACGATAGGGGGGACGTCGGCGGGGCTGGAAGACCTCATATATAAGGCTCTCTCTAAGCTTAGCCCCGGACTAATAGTTCATGGAGTGAGGGAGAAGCCGGGTAGACCCTTAGCCTTAGCGGTCCACGGCGACAAAATAATATTTGGTTTGCCAGGTTTCCCTCTTTCATGTCTACTGACGGTGAACCTCTACCTTCTGCCGATACTAGCTAGGCTCCAGGGGAAGGTTTATGAGCATAGATACGTTGATGCGCGCATACCTGTGCCCCTTAAAGGTGAGCCTGGCATAAGAGTATTTATACCAACTGTTCTAGTTGAGCGGAGAGGGCTCTTAATGGCGTATCCGCTGCCGGGGCATAGTGGGAAAATATCGTCTCTAGGTTTGGTGGACGGGTACATAATTCTGCCGGAGAATTTGGAGTACGCTCCGGCTAACTGCGAGCTGAAGGTTTTGGCGAATCCTTTTTGGAGGCAGTATGATGTGAACTTGATTGGCAGCCATGATCCTCTTCTCCAGCACTTACTGAGCTCTGTTGCTTCAACTGGAGATACGCGTATACGTGTACTCAATATGGGGAGCACCGCTGGATTAAACGCTATAAAAGCGGGGATAGCTGACATGGCTGGGATACACCTACTCGACTACGAGACAAAAGAATATAATATACCGTACATAGAGAGGATGGGTTTGAGAGACGTTCTGCTTATTAGAGGTTATCTGCGTGAGCAGGGCTTCATATATAAGAGGGAGACAGCGGAGGTATCGTCTATAGGCGACATAATTGATAGAGGTCTCAGATTCGTCAACAGGAACCCCGGCAGCGGCACCAGGATTCTCTTTGACATATTGTTGGAGGAGGAGTCTAGGAGAAGATGCTTCGAATTTGAGGATTTAAAGAAGATGATTAAGGGATATAATTTTGAGGTTAGGACTCATGAAGCCGTCGCATACTTAGTGTCTAAAAGAATAGTGGACGTGGGGGTAGCCGTCAGATATGTGGCGGAAAAATATAATCTGGCTTTCACGCCAATAAGCTACGAGAGATACGATTTAATTGTTCGAAAGGACTCGTTAGATAAGAAGATGATCAAGCTACTAACGGATCGATTCAGCGACCTGGTTAAAGAAGCCATAAAAGATTTCCAAGGATATAGAATAGACGACGAAGTGGGGAGAAAATTAGAGTTTTAAATAAGTGCCTTAAGGTATCCCTAAGGGTTTTCTCAGAAACTCCATTACTTCTTCAACTTCACTGAGCTTATTCTTTAGCGCCACCAAATTATTCTGCAGGGGGCTGCATGTCTTTATGTATTCTTCCTCACTTATTTCGCCAAGATTATACGCTATTGTGGTCCTCTCTATTTCTAGACTGGTCCTCCTAATCTCTTCTTGGATCTGGCTCATGTAGGGCTCGAGACCAACCGAGATTGAGCGCAAAGCCTTAAATTTCTCATTAATCATGTTAAGATATTTCTGCCTAAACTCATTATACAGTTCCTCCGTGAGCCTTCCCTTCTGCGACTCCAGAATCCCGAGCTTCCTGTTAAGATCCTTTATCTCTTTAATCAGAGCCTTTATCTCATCCAATATTTCATCCATAGTCTTCTGCTTTTTAGGAGTCTCCCTGATAATCCTCATCTTTAGCTGCATGTCTCGCCAGGAGGAGAAGCCGATTATGTAGGCTTCTAGGTCGCGAAGAATCCTATTAATCTGCTCATACTCCCTATAAGATTTTGGAAAGACCACTGAAAGCGTTAAAATATCTTCGCTTCTCTCACCCTTCAAAACGCAGGGTATAAAAACGCTTTGTCCCGACCCTAAAGCCATAAAGGATATGCTGAACGTACCGTCTCCGTAGATTTCGCCTTTAATCGAGTGGGGGTCCACTAGGCGTAGAGATATCTTCCTAAGCGTTTCCTTAGAGTACTCGTAAAGCAACTCACTGTTCTGGAGAGTCTCTCTTATAGGTAGTTGGAAAATAGCGTTCTCCCCCTCAATAATCAGCTCACCTGCCAGCTCACGGGTCTTAGCTCTGCCCATTAGGCTTAAACCCTGAGCCCTTATGGACGGTATATAGCCTCCGAGAAAAACTGTGACCACACCAATGAATAAAGCCGCAAAGAACGAGAGAGGCGACCAGCTCACGTAATAGAACGCTGTTTCTACTTTAAGTAGGGAAGATAGAGCGAGTAACGCCGTTGAAATAATATATGTGCCGAAAAAGCCTACGAAAGTTCCTATCAAACCTATGAGCAGCGCTTCTACAAGGAAGGCGAGGAGCATGTTTCTTGGGTCTAAACCTAACGTCGCCAACGTGAATAGCTCCCTTTTCCTCTCTTCGTAGACTGAAGACATTGTTATGTACATCATTAGGCTTGCCACGGCTAACGGGATAATGTATGGAAGGAAGCCAGCGATCGAAACCTCAAGGGTCCATCTCACTAAAACAGACAAACCGTTTTTATTCGCCACTATGGGAAACCCAAGTAAATAGGCTAATTCCTTAGCAACATCTACTGGGTCAAAACCTGCCCTCGTTATAACCGTTGCCTCCGAAATAAATAGTGAAGTATCATTCACCGATTTTATTGGAAGTAAAACAGTATTAGAAACATCATCTAGAAGCGGATTATTATCTATTCCTTTAAGCAGCGATATCTGAGCGTAGTCAAATTTGCCAACAACCTTAAATCGCCCCAGGGTCCTTGTTCCAAGATCAATTACACCCATTCCTACCATTAGTTTCTCATCTACACTTAATGTTACATATTCGCCGATTGCAACATCATATTTTACTGGTAAGAGAGCGACTTTTTCACCTTCAGAAAATTCCCTCCAAAATCCCCTAACATACTTAGAGAAATTGTAGTATTTCTCCATAAAATCCGGATCAACGCACACTAGGTTAATTACATGGGATTTTTCCCCACCGATGTTGAGGAAAGCGATGCGGGAAATCTGCCCCTCACCAAGCATCTCTAAGGTCTTAATTTTCTCAATGTAGCCGATTTTCTCACACATCTCCTGCTCCCTGATCCATGTAATGTCATGTATACTTAACCCTGTTAGCCCCTCAGAGTATATTCGTAATCCTGAAATGTTTGTGCCAGGCCACGATCCCCCTATCTTGGTTTCCCTTGCGATAGATATGTTTACAAACGTCATTGAGGCGGATACGATTATTATGGCGGTTATCAAGGTTAATGTGGTTCTGAGAGGGCGCCTCTTTAAGCTTCTCACGCCCAACTGTAGAGATAAATCCGTTACTGGGGATCTTTTAACGGATAATAGTGTTGCCAAGAAATATATTAGCGCGCCTATCACAAATAAGCCCAAAATGACCGTTGGAGCATTTATTTGCAGAAGAGGCGAACTAAGGGTTCTCTCAACCAGAAGCGCGCAGGCAACTTTTGATGAGGGATCGATCAGAAAGAAGAAAATCAGCAGCGATGTAAAGAGCACAGCTTTCACTATAGCCCTTTCCTTGTTTTTAGCTGGCTCCTCAAAGATGAAGCCTGCCAATATGGAAGACAGAGCAAATGTGAAAAGACTTATACATATGGTGCTCATCATCGATAGAGCCTTTAAATTAGATAACCACCTCTCCAAATTATCCACTCTATTCAGGAATATTCTCATTCCACTGAAGGCTGCGCTGTAATCCTCCTTCTCGTAGAGATTAAGGATTCTATTTAGCAGGTTTTCAAGAGCCATTTTCTCCTCAGCTTCGCGGCTAACGGATAGACCAGCCGATCCCAACCATTCGATCTCCCTATTAACCAAATTCATCCTATAATTCCCGTAGGATTTTGCTGCATGATACATCCAGTTTACTGAAGATAGATTTTCATCCACCAGAATTTTAAGCGGCGGATAAATATAACCGCCTTTGGTTTTAGGAATGTAACGTATGGTTAACTCATAGCCGATTGGGACAAAGTAAAGGCTCTTATAAGCCTCCTTCTTCACTCCGTCGGGAACGCTTGCGGCGAGCGTCACTCTAATTACTGGTTTTTCACCAGTTACCGGATCGCAGTCTGAAATCGAGATTAATTTCCCTTTAAGAAGCCAGCAATTAACTTTAATTATCGCTATTTCCTTTTCTGTTCCGTTAACTTCTCCCTTCTCTATCTTTTGCTCAACCGTAATTTGCATATCTGAGAATTGGGTTTGGCCTGATGCGTATTGCGCCGAATATTTTATGTCCTCGAGAAAAACATTGTTAACCTTAATTAAGGTGTAGTTGTCTGATAAAATTAAACCTGTTAATCTTAGCGGTGTAGCTAAATCTTTGCTGGAAAATTCTCCAAGATAAATGTTTATTTCTCCAAACTCATCGCTAACATAGGGACCCAACATAATATCTCCTTTTAGAGTAGAAATTTTGAGCGAAACGGAGACATTGCTAAGCGGGCTGTCAGACCAATAATCTCTCAAAGATACCTTTAACCAAACTTGAATCGCCCCATCATAGCAGCTAGATTCACTGGAATACTCTGCTAAAAGCAATAGAACGAGAAGTAATAATGTTAAAACCTTTAAAAGTAGGTTTAGATTAAGCTTGCTTCTCATCTCCTCTTCCTCCCACTCAACTCAATAAGTTTCGTCTCATATTCCTCCTTGAGCTTCCTATATATTTTGTATTCCACTAAACCGCTACTATACATTGATTCAAGCTTTGACAACATGTTTTGATAGCGCCTATATTCCAGCGGCTTTTTAAGCCTATTCCGCTCCAAGATTAGAGATAATAAGAGCAGAGGCAGGGATAGCAAAAATAACAGGATCCAAACGTTTGAATGTATGTTGCATTGTATCACCCCGCTATAATTGTCAAATAGGCTTACCGAAATCTTGCCAAAATACATTCCTCCCATGCTGGAAAATTCATATATTCCAGATGGCAGGAAAAATGTAGTAAAACCGTTCTTATCCGCCTCCACTTCCCTTATGGTGATGGGTGATCTGGAGATTACTTTCGAGATAACTATTTTTGAGTAGGGAATAGGTTCACCGAAGGAGTTAATGACGCGTAACGAGACCTTAAAAACAGAGGTTCTTATCTTTAGGTTTCTGGTGGAGCCAGCGTCTATTGTTCCAGAAAAAACTTCGGTGCCTAACCAATCGACGTAGATTGTGTAGTTGTCAACATATATATTGTTGAATTGAATGAACCCTTCCTCATTGGTGTAGCCTCTACGAATTAAACGCCCGGCGCTATCCTGCAAGAGAACGGAGGCGTTTGGGAGAGGATATTCTGATGGCATAGATGTGACAACGTTAATCTTTAGGGTTACCCTATTGCATTTTAAGGTTACATTTTTTGGTTCATTAACCTCCAATCTCTCTTCACTGAGAATTTTTCCGCTCTCAACCACAACTTTATACGTTCCGTTCCAAACCTCGTGGAAGAAGGCTGATCCATTCGCATCCGTCTTAGTTAAATCCATGAGGCGCCAATCTTCGCCGAAGCCGGCTAAATAATGGAGGAGGACTATTGCTCCGCTCACGTAATTTTCGTCCTGATCAACGCATACAATTTTCAATGGATAAGCCCGCAATCTAATAATTATGATTTCAGATTTGCTGACGTTTATCTCCTGGCAGCCCACAACTCTGCCATCAACCCTAACCACGACAGTATATGAACCTTTTTCCAGCCTAGCTTCTAAGCGTCCATCATTTACTATGCCATCCAATATTAAACTGTTATTCGAATCATATATGGAAACATTTAATCCCTTCAATCTCTTAGAAAGATGGCTCCCAGCCCAATCGCCCATCAGCAACGTTATATTATAAACCATGTTCACGACGTGAATGTCGTTAGTATACATGTTTTCCGGCGGACTTAAGCGTGAAGTCACGTCGGCAGATATTAGTGATGCTGTGTTCATTATAAGAAGCATTGCCGCTGTTATAACCACCCTAATTAGCGTTCTTTTAGATGTCAATAACTTTTCACTCCTCCTTTAGGAGCTCAGTTATCCTAAATATTCTTTGATCTATTTCACTAATGTAGTCTCTAAGACTAGCTATCTCTTTCTCCAGGTTCCTTAGAGCACCCTGCAATTCGCCCATCTTTAGATCATATAGGTTCCTATTGAATTCTCCAACTGCGAATCTGACTTCAACCTCTTTAATGTCGTCCTTTAGCTGCGATGCCCTGACCTCTAAATCCATTATCTTCTTAATTTTGTCGCGTCTAATGGAAAACCACTTCTCCGATAGGATATTTAAACGCTGCTGGCAAATCTGCTTAATTAGCTTTATCTCGTTCAGCTTTTCTGAGAGATCTCTCTCCCTGGTTATCGACAGATATCTCTCGATTATAGATAGCTCTTCCTCAAAGGATAGCGATGATAAAGCGCTGTCAATTCTGCTTAGTATCTCTTGCCATCTAAAAACCGGTAAACTATGATATAGTTCTCTAGAAACATACTCTCTGGAAAGGTATTCAGTAGTAATTCTTTCTGTTTCAATTTTCTCTCTAGCCCATTCAAGCTTAGCTCTCGCCCTGAGTAGCTCTAAGTTTTCCCTAGTTTTAAGTATCTCCTCTATTGATAGCGATAAACCGGCGCTTAGCTCGCTCAGTAGAATCTTATAGGTGTTTTCTAATATTTCACCAGCCTTAAACATTTTTGTCAGCTCATCGATCTTTAAAGAAGTCTCCTTGATATCCTGTATGCGAAGCTGCAGGGTTTTGAGGTTTTTATCTACCTCCTCCTCCACTTCCCTGAGGGATAAAGCCCATTGAGGAAGGTTTTTCTCCGGCGCAGAGTTATATTCATCTAAGCGTTTCTGCGCCCGATTAACAGTTTTCTTATCCTTAGACTTCTTAAAAATATTGAGCATTCAATTCACCAGTTTTCAATCTTAAAAAGAGATGGAACATTATTATAAATTTTTTGAAAAATTAAGGATTTTTATTGTTATTGGAGGCAAAATTAGTTTTAGATACCCGCGTTTTCAATGTGCTTAGCTGTCAATGGATAGGATTAATGCAGGTTCTTAGAGACTCCTTGGCGTTAATGTTCGCTGAAAGACTCGTTTAGCCACGTGAACAGAAAATTAGAGTGATAGATGCTTGGTTAAAATCTGCTTCAAAATTTTTAAAGTACTATCGCCTTAACAGTTGATTTTTTAAGTTCTCTAATAAACTTTCTTAGTTTGGAGAGCGTTTTCTCCTCGTCACCGATATTTTCCTCCATGATCTTAATTATTTTGCTCCCAACTATTGCGCCATCAGCCCCGTTGGCGATAACGCTTCTCACGTGAGAGGGCTTAGATATCCCGAATCCGACGGCTATGGGGATTCTTCCATTAGATATTGAAGAGACCCTTCTCACGAAATCTACGCTCTCTTTTCTGAGCCTTTCTCGGGGTCCGGTGACGCCGAAAACTGAAACCAGGTAGATGAACCCGGAGGAAAACTCCATTATTTTTCTAAGCCGCTCATTTGAGGTTGATGGAGCTGCGAGGAAAATTGTGTCAACATCATATTTATCGGCTACAGCCTTATACTCTGAGGCTTCTTCCACTGGCAGGTCTGGGACGACTATCCCGCTGACGCAGTTTTCTCTGGCAAGGTTAAAGAAGTTCTCTAACCCCATTCTGAAGACCACGTTATAATATGTCAGTATGATTATCGGCGTATTCGGATGCGCTGCGGATACTTTTTTAGCGGTTTCCAGCACAGCTAGCGGCCTTACACCGGCTTTAAGCGCCCTCATGGTAGCGCGCTGTATAATTGGGCCATCAGCTATGGGGTCTGAGAAGGGTATGCCGAGCTCAAGCATGTCGACGCCGCCATCTATGAGCGCGTCAGCCATCTTCAATGTATGGTTTAAGGTTGGGTCACCGCACGTAATGTACCCTATTAATGCTCCTTCACCGCGCTTACCTAGATCCCTAAATTTCTCCTCTATGGCTCTCATATATTGGCACCCAGATACCTTGCAACTACTTCGACATCTTTGTCTCCTCTACCTGAGAGAGTGACGACAATAATGTCGTCTCTGCTCAGGTTCGGCGCAATCTTCATCGCGTAGGCTAAGGCGTGAGATGGTTCCAGAGCCGGAATTATGCCCTCGCTCCTAGATAGCTCTAGGAAAGCCTCCACAGCCTCCCTGTCGGTTACAGCGACATATTTGGCGCGCCCAATCTCCTTTAGGAAAGAATGCTCGGGTCCAACCCCAGGATAGTCTAATCCAGCTGAGATGCTATGCGTCGTCATCACTTGTCCGTCCTCGTCTTGAAGGATGTATGTTCTCATCCCGTGAAAAACCCCTTCTGAACCGGCGCAGAGGGAAGCCGCATGCCTCCCGTTCTCTATGCCCTCACCAGCCGCCTCAACACCATATAACTCGACTTCCGGGTCGTCCAGGAACGGGTGGAATGTTCCTATAGCGTTGCTTCCCCCACCGACGCATGCGATTAAGATGTCCGGCAGCCTACCCTCCTTCTCCATAATCTGCCTCCTTATCTCTCGACCTATAACGCTCTGGAAATCCCGGACGATCATGGGGTATGGGTGTGGTCCTACAACTGACCCTATTAAGTAGTAGGTTGTCCGGACGTTCGCAACCCAGTCCCTGAGGGCTTCGTTGATGGCGTCTTTAAGGGTTTTTGAACCTGACTCGACTGGGTGGACCTTAGCGCCGAGGAGCTCCATTCTGAAAACATTGAGTCTCTGGCGCCTCATGTCCTCTGAACCCATATATATTTCAGCCCTTAAACCCAGAGCCGCGCAAGCCATAGCTGTTGCGACGCCATGCTGACCTGCACCGGTCTCAGCTATAACCCTTTTCTTCCCCATCCTCTTAGCCAGAAGCGCTTGCCCAATGGTATTGTTTATTTTATGTGCTCCCCCGTGGGCTAGATCCTCGCGCTTTAGATAGATCTTTGCTCCGCCCAGCTTCTTCGTTAAGTTTCTTGCATAATATAGTGGGGTTGGTCTCCCAGCGAACTCTGAGAGATAATGCTTTAGCTGTTCTTGAAATCTCTCGTCTGCCTTTGCCTCTAGGTAGGCTTCCTCAAGCTCTATGAGCGCTGACATGAGCGTTTCCGGGATGAATCTGCCCCCAAACCTCCCATACTTTCCATCTATAGGGTACTCGCTTAGCTTAGGCACTCCTCAGCCCTCCTAACCTCTTCAATAAAAGAGATTATTTTCTTCGCGTCCTTAATCCCGGGCTGAGTCTCAACCCCGCTGGAAACATCCACTGCGAACGGCTCAACAGTGAGGATCGCTTCTCTAACATTGTCTGGTTTTAAGCCGCCCGCGAGGATCATGGGTTTAGGATATATTGTATCCCTAATTCTTCTGCTTATAGACCAGTCGTGGGCGACCCCTGTACCGCCATACATGCCCGGGACATGTGAATCGACCAATACAGCGTCAAGGTGATCGATGTAATGCGCCATATCCTCCACGCTCCAGCCTTCAAGAGCCTTCACCGTCCCTATAACCCTAACCCGCCTAGAGATCTCCTCCACCCCCTCAAGCGTGGGCAGACCGCCATGCAACTGTATCGCATCCGGCCTCAGCTCCCTATAGATTTCAAGGGTTTGTTCGAGATCCCTGAAGACTGTGACCGCGACCCTTGTGACAAATATCGGCGTCTCCCTCATTAGCCGCTTAGCCCAGTTTAGGGTTATGTTTCTCGGGGACTCGGGAACATTGACTATGAACCCCAGTGAGTCGGCGCCGGCTTTAATAGACGTATATATGTCTTCCAGCCTAGTTATGCCACATATCTTAACCCTAACTCTCCTCATATGGCGTTCACCAAGCCCCTGATGAAATCCTTAATGTTTCCGGCAGACATCACGGAGGTCCCGACTAGAAAAGCGTCGGCGCCACACTTCTTTAGGAAGCGTATATCCTCTGGAGACTTCACACCGCTCTCGCTGACTATGGGTCTGCCGCCGGCTTCGCTTTTCCCCACCCTCTCAAGAATAGCCTTAGTCGTATTGATGTCAACTCTAAGGGTTCTCAGATCCCGATTATTTATGCCAATCATATCAGCCTTCGTCAAAAGAGCCATCTTGAATTCTTCAACGTCATGAGCCTCAAGCAGGACTTCAAGCCCCCTGCTATGAGAGTAATCTATCATGTCATCGAGACCGGCTTCACAATACCCGCGCCTGAAAAGCGCCACTATGAGAAGCACGGCGTCAGCCCCAAGATTATATGCGGCGTCGATTTGGCGCCGGCTTAAAACTATATCCTTCATGAGTACGGGGGCGTCGACGGATAGGCGGGCTCTAGCTAAAGTCTCGAGTGAACCGGAGAAGTACGTTGGCTCCGTTAAAACAGATATTCCAGCAGCCCCAGCCTCAACCATGCTCCTAGCGATGTTCCCCACGTCTCTCTCCACCCTTAAAATCCCGGCTGACGGCGACGCAAACTTAATCTCAGATATGATAGCGGCCCCCCTACACTTAAGTATGGCTTCTTTAAGGCTTCTACCTACACCTCGCTGGGGAAGCCCACCTAGAGCGCCACATTGATAGTATCCACTATCAATGTTTCTTATAGCCGCCTCAGCCAGCAAATCTAGGAAGTCACCCATATCTCTTCTCGAGCTCCTCAAGCCTCGATAGGTCCCCACCATATGTCTTAATGAGGTCTTTAAGTTTCCTATACGCTGAGCCGCTGGCGATGGATTCTAGCGCGATTTCAACGCCACTCTTGAAGTCATCGGCTTCACCCCCGATGACCAGTGCCGCCGCCGAGTTCATGAGGACCATGCGGAGCCTCGGGTCCTCAACCTTCGGGTCACAGTAGAGTAGCCTAAACGATAGCTCAACGCATTCATCCGGACTCTGAACAATCAAGTCGGATGCTTCAGCGGCGTGGAAGCCGAAATCCTTAGGGGTTAACTCAAGGGGCTTTAGGTCGCCTTCCTTAAGCCAGATAGCCGACGTTTTGCCGATCACCGAGATCTCATCGAGCCCGTCAACCCCATGCACCACCATAGCCTCATCGCAGCCAAGCTTCTTAAGAACCAGCGCGATGGGTTTAAGCCAAGCCTCGTCGAAGACTCCGAGGAGCTGCGCCTTAACCCCAGCTGGGTTAGTTAATGGTCCGAGAACATTAAATACTGTTCTTATGGCGATCTCTCTACGCGGTCCAGCCACATGCCTCATCGCTGGGTGAAATTTTGGGGCAAACATGAATCCTATGCCGATTTCCTCAATAGCCTTCTTGACGACTTCGGGCTCAGCATTTAGGTTTAATCCGAGCCGCTCGAGAAGATCAGCGCTTCCAATCTTGCTCGTTACAGACCGGTTCCCATGCTTGGCGACCGGGACCCCTGCGCCGGCAACTACGAGCGCTGCCAGCGTGCTTACGTTAAACGTCTTTATTTTGTCTCCGCCCGTTCCACACGTATCGATGATCCTCCCCTTAATATTCGGCTGAATTCTATTGCAGAATTCCCTCATCACGGATGCGAAGGCTGAGATCTCCTCAATGGTTTCGCCTTTAATCCTCATCGCTGTTAGAATGGCGGCTATCTGCGCCGGGGTCGCAGCCCCGCTCATTATCTCCCTCATCGCTTCGCATGCTTCCTGATAAGTTAAGTTCTGGCCTTCAACAACCTTCTTTATGCATTCAACTATCATTCTGAACACCCCAATCCAGAAAATTCTTAATTATCTTCTTGCCTTCCCGGGTCAGTATAGATTCAGGGTGGAACTGTACGCCTTCTATGGGATGCAGCCTATGCCTAACGCCCATGATTTCACCGTCATCTAGGGATTTGGCTGTAATCTTTAGGCAGGATGGCAGAGAGGATTCTTCGCCGACTAGCGAATGATATCTGGTGGCTTCGAATGGGTTTTTGACGCCCCTAAAGATCCCTTTTCCATCATGTGAAATTAGGCTTGTCTTACCGTGCATTACTCTCTTAGCTGGAATTATTCTGCCGCCGAAGACATGTATTATCCCCTGATGCCCGAGGCAGACACCTAAAGTCGGCACCTTTACGCTCAAGTTCAACAGTATGTCAGAGCATACCCCAAAATACCTTCTGTCGGCTGGGCTGCCTGGACCCGGCGATATGATTATCCTGTCCGGGTCTATCTCTGCAGCTTTCTTCAAAGTTATTTTATCGTTCCTGTAAACTATTGGCTCTCCGCCCAGCTCGCCAACGTATTGAACGAGATTATATACGAACGAATCGTAGTTATCTATTATAAGGATCTTCATTCCTTAACCCCTCCAGAACAGTCACTCAGACTCCTCCAGAGCCTTCATTAAAGCCCTAGCCTTAAACTCTGTCTCAAGCCACTCATTCTCCGCCGTGGAGTCGGCAACTATGCCGCTTCCAACCTGTATGTGCATTTTGCCGCCTTTAGCGAACAGGGTTCTAATAGTTATCGCCAGATCCATGTTGCCGTTATAAGAGAAGTAGCCTACGGCGCCGGCGTACGGGCCTCTGCGAACACCTTCAAGCTCATCAATGATCTCCATCGCCCTAATCTTCGGCGCCCCGGATACCGTGCCGGCGGGAAAGACGGCTTTAAGCGCATCGAAGCAGTCGCAGTCTCTTCTCAGTTTACCGGCGACTTTTGAGACTATGTGCTGGACGTGGCTGTACCTATATATTCTCATGAGTTCGGCAACCCTAACTGTGTTGAACTCTGAAACCTTGCCTAAGTCATTCCTAGCTAAATCCAGAAGCATTACGTGCTCAGCTATCTCCTTCGGATCGTTAAGGAGCTCCTTCTCTAAGGCTTTATCCCTCTCCACGTCCCCGGTTACAGGCCTTGTCCCAGCTATGGGGTAGGTCTCAACCAGTTCGCCCTCAACCCTGACAAGAGTTTCAGGGCTCGACCCAATTATGAATCGATCATCCATCTTGAGGAAATACATGTAAGGCGACGGGTTGATTCTCCTTAGATTCAAGTAAAATTTCTGTAAGCCTCCCTCGAAACTTGAGCTATACCTCTTGGATAACACTACTTGGAGAATGTCCCCTGAAAAGATGTATTCCTTCGCTCTATCAATTATTTTATCGTACCGGTCTCTGCTAATATTCACCTTCGGTGTCGTGAACGATAGTTCCGGTATGTTTGGTTCCCTGCCGATTTTTCTCTCTATCTCATCGTATCTGTCCCTACCCCTATAGAAGTAAAATACCTCGTTATTTAGGTGATCGAAGATTATGCCGTCGTTATATATGCCTACTTCAACGTCTGGGAAACCTAAGTCATCTACAGATTTGTTTGGCAGATCCTCCCAATAGCGTATAGCATCATAAGATATATATCCAACAGCTCCGCCAACATACCTGAGGCAGCTGCTGTGAGATCGGCGTCCGCCTATAAAAGCCCTAATAACGTCAATTGGGTCGTCAACTTTCAGTCTCTCTCCGCCTATACGGGTGAACCCATCTTTAATGGTCACAACCACTTCCGGGTCGAAACCTATAAAGGAGAATCTGGATCTGTCCCCGCCATCACCCATGGACTCAAAGAGGAAAGCGCGGCTATAATCATCGCAGAGCTTTAAAAACACGTCTATGGGCTGTTTCCACCAGATCCTCCTAAACTCCACGGGCTTTTGGTTCATATTCTTAAGGGTCTCATGCACCACACCAAACTAGGTCACCCATGCACATCACCATACATAACAGCCAAAAAATGTATATTGATGAATTATTTAAATCTTTCTTGTACAAAAATTGACTTAAAACTCATAATTGTGGAGTTCCAGATAATGCAAAAATGTGTGGGAGGTTTTAGCCGATGTAAACTAGAGAGTTAAAAAAATAATAAGTGAGTAAGTGGTTTTTGGATGCTGCTCATGCCTCTATGTTCTTAACACTTCGTGGAAGAGTTTTTTCACGGCAGTTATCCTTGATTTCTGGGCTAAAACGTCCTTTGTTATGAAGTCTAGGGCTTTCTCCGGGCACCATTCCACGCATTTGGGGCTTCCATTACATGTGTCGCATACAAACACGACTTTCCTATCTGGGTGGAGCATTATCGCCCCGTAGTCGCACGCCTCAATGCACCATCCGCATCCATTACACTTGTCCTCGTCAACCATAACTATGCCTGTCTCCTCAGACTGCTTGAGCGCGTCACGTGGGCACGCTGCTACGCATGGGGCGTCTTCACATAATCTGCATGCAATAGACATGTTTACAACAGTATCTAATCGGACAACCCTTATACGCGACTTGAGGGGGTTAAATACCTTCTCCTTTTCGAATGAGCATATATACTCGCATACGCTGCATCCGACGCATTTATCCGGGTCAGCTGAAACGAATTTTCTCGCATGTATATGGGACATATGGCTCCTCTCGCGAAACTTATTAAATTAATTTAACGCTGTTATTAAAGCTTATCTTTAACGATGTAAGCTAGGTCTTCTAAGCCTAACTCCTTAAGCTTCTCGAGGGTTGGAACCCCATCTCTAGTCCAGCCCCTGTTCGCGTAGTAGTCGTCGAGCATGAAGTCCAGCTCCTCCTGAGTTATGTAGCTACCTTTCGACACAGTTTCATCAGGTATTGGAGTCGTCATAACTTTAATTGGCAGATGGTCGTCTTTTCTCGTGAAGCCCTCCCTAATATTATATAGTCTAGCCAGGTTGTTTATTCTCTCGCCTGTCCGCCTCAGCTCTTCAGCTGACATCTCTATCCCTGTTACGAGCGTGTAGTATTTGGCTAGATCTTCGAATCCCTTATAGTAGACGCCCCTAGAGAACTTGCAGACTATGAGCGAATCAATTATCGTGTATAGATCCTCTATCTCGATGACGAGCTTAGATCTCCCCTTCTCAAACTTAAATCTATCAACCTTTCCGGCTATGTCTAGGGCGTAGGCTCCATGCCTATTGTGGTCGGCTCCCCTGAATGAGACAGCGTAGCCTACGGCGGCTGTCTTCAACCCCCTAATATCGTAGCCTGTCATCTCAAGACCCTTAATGTGATTGGCGAGCTTCTCAGCGCCCTTCCCTATAATTTCAGCAGCCCTCTTAACGCCCTCAGCCAGAATGTTGCCCAACCCCTCGCGCCTACCCATCATCTCAACGAGCTTAACCATGGCTTCAGCGTTACCAAATCTCAAATCCAGCCCGCCGGTATCATCCTTGGTTAATATTCCATGCTCATAGCAATCCATCGCGAACCCAACTATATTGCCGGCTGATATGGAATCCATGCCGTAGTAGTTACATAGGTCTATGGCTTTAATTATCGCATCCATTCTATCGACGCCGCAGTGGGGGCCGAAAGCCCATAATGGTTCATATTCAACCCTAGCCATAGTCCCCTTATATGGTCCCTCCGGCACAACGGCTATGTGCTCGCACCTCATGGCGCATGATGAGCAGCCGATGATCTTCGTGACGAAACGCATGTTTAGGTATTCGCCGCTAACCTTCTCGGCGCCCTCAAAGACGGCGTTCGTGAAGTTCCTCGTTGGCAGGCAGCCGAGAGAATTATGGACTAAAACGTTCTGCGGTGTTCCAAGAGTCCTATACTTGACCGTTGCGGGCCCCTTCATCCTTTCATGCAGAACCTTAACGAACTCTAGGAACTCCTCAGGCTTAGCTACCGGTACATCTTTAGTCCCTCTAACGGCTATGGCTTTAAGATTCTTTGAGCCCATAACTGCGCCCAGACCGCATCTTCCAGCAGCCCTGGTCTTATCATTCATTATACACGCTATCCGTGAGAGCTTCTCGCCTGCCAAACCTATCGCAGCTACGCGGATATAGTAGTCGCCTAGCTCCTCCCTAATGATATCCTCGGTCTCCTGCGGCGACTTACCCCAAAGGTGCTTAGCGTCCATTATTTGGACGCTGTCATCATCTATCCACACGTAAACTGGCTTCTCGGCTTTACCCTCGAATATAACTGCGTCGTAACCAGCCCTCTTAAGCTCCGCGCCGAAGAATCCATGCGACTTAGCCTCGCCAACCCCATTAGTTAGCGGGGACTTAGCGACAAAAGCGTGCCCGTTACCGCCAGTAGGCGCAACAGTGCCGCTGAAGGGGCCAGTTGTAAGTATAAGCGGGTTCTCCGGGCTCAGCGGATCGATGCCAGGCTTCGAGTTATCGATTAGCAGCCTTATGCCTAAACCTATGCCGCCAATATACTTTTTAGCCAAATCCTCCTTCAGCGGTTCGAATGAAGTCTTCCCAGTTGACAAGTTAACTCTCAAAATCCTGCCAGCGTAGCCGAACAATATATTATTCCCCCTTCACATGAAGGGTTAGAAGAATTAAAGGTAAAAGTAGTATTTATCGTTTTTTATAAAAGAGAGGACTTACGTTATCACTGTGTCAATTGGTCGCCTCTAACAATGCCCGTTGGGGTTTTCACGTCTGGTTTAGCGTGCTTCTTCAGCCAACGTGCAACCTCTACCAGAACCGGGTGGTCTGAAACGTCTAGAACGGGTATCTCTAAACCGCCGACTTTAATCGATGGGGAATATTTTGGCATTAAAGCGAAGTTTACGGAGCTCCAGAAGACTCTGCCCCTGAGATAATTCTCCATCAGCTCATTGGTGTCAGGTGTTAAAGGAAAGTAAACGAATATTAATCCCTCAGCCCACTGAGCTATCACCGGTAAACCCGAATGTATCAGGCGGGCGAACATTTGATCTAAGGCATCTCTGGAAAACTGGAAGTAATCGAGTATAACTATCTCTTTAGCCGGCTTATATATGATTCTAACCTTACCCTTCCTCGAACCCTGCTCGCCGCCCATAGGGCTCGTTAACCCTCTCCCGTAAACCTCTTTAATTTTCTAAAATTTTCAAGAGTAATCCATTATTTAGGATTTTCTTAAGTAATCGCGATAAACGCTTTTTATCTCATCAGCACTTTTCTGACGCATCTTTTACGTCCACATTATAATTATAAATCATTCTTCTATGAAATCGCTCTATATCTTAAATAAATTAAAGAAGCGTTTTTCATAAATTTTCCATCAAAATATTTTACGACTTTTACCCTTAACGCCAAATTGGGCGAGAAACAATTTTATTTCAATTTGCTTCTCATTTTTTTCGTCTAACTTTACGGGATTGGTTTTCGAACTACTGAAAAAAGGATGAAAAATAAGATTATCTCTGAATAGCCAAATGAATGCTGTTAGTCTCCTGTTAGTCTCGGAGGGGACATTATGCTTAATGATTTAACGTCAGATGAGGTTAAGGCTTCAACCCACGCTGAAGATTTAAAGTTCCGCCTAGCGACAGTAGAGCTGCTTCGAACGGCGAAAAAACACTATACTTATAGGGAGCTCGCCGCTAAAACCGATCTGCCCGTGACTGTTCTGAGCAGGTACGCTAAGGGGCATGTCCTCCCAAATAAGGAGAGAGCCCGCCAGCTATGGAATACGTTATCGAAGATAGTTGGTTTAGAGAACGAATTTAGGAGGAGATTAAAGTTTAATAGCGATGGATACTTCGATAATACCCTCCTTATAAGCGATATAATGCTTCTGAGGCAGGCCGCAAATTACGCGATAGCGCGGTTTGCTGGAAAAAGAATAACGAAGGTTTTAACCGCAGCCGTGGACGGAGTCCCTCTTGCAACGATGGTTGCTAATGCTTTAGGCGTCAACCTAGTTATAGCGAAATCAAATAAGGAGGTCGGGGTCTCATCATTCCTCGAAGAAACATACGTGTTAAGTAACTCGGGATACACTTTAACGCTGTATATTCCGAGAGACTCTATTAAGAGGCGCGACAGCGTTCTAATAGTTGACGATATTATAAAGAGCGGGGAGACCCAAAACGCCCTTCTAAACCTCGTCTATAAGGCGAAAGCTGAGGTTGCGGGAATATTCGCGATGATAGCCGTTGGGGATTCATGGATGGAGAAAATGAAGATACCTCCTGACTGCCAAGTGGAAGTCATCCTTAAGATGGGTGATCGCTCAACATAAGATTCATAAGATTTAAATGCGGCGATACCAGCAGTGCAAGTTACGTATATAGGTTTACTCCGCCAGATAGCGGATTCAATAAATGATTCACCGAAGGGGGAAGTAGGCGGCATTATTTTGGGTGAAGATTACAGCTATCGGGTCTTCTCCCGCTTCTTCCATCTCAAGTTTCTGCTCCTACATTTTCTGCATTTTTCAGCGGTTGGAGCGTTTCTAACACCGCAGTCTCTACATATCTTTAAGTATAGCCTCTTCTTCTGCGCTAAGCTCCTTTTCAATGGATCAACTATCGGCATATCTTCTCAAACCCTTAAATCTATTGAAACAAGAAAGGGGGTGGAGACGAAAATATATTTTTCGGTTTTAGAGGGCGGACCAAGCCTTATACCACTCAGCGAACTTCCTCAGGGCTTTTGCGCGGTGTGAGAAAAGATTCTTCTCCTCAATACTCATTTCACCGAAGGTCTTTGCAGGCTGCTCTTCAGGCTCAAATATTGGGTCAAATCCGAAGCCACCGCTCCCTCTAGGCTCCCTAGCAATCCTACCGTTAGATATGCCGAGAAAGCATCTCAGCTCGCCACAGGGATTGCAGAATGCGACCGCAGACTTAAACTGCGCCCTTCGATCATCCACCCCTTCCAGGAGCTTAATTATTCCACTTAACCCTATCGTCCTGTAAACGTATGAGGAGAATGGTCCTGGAAAACCCTTTAAGGCTTCTATGAACAGCCCGGCATCTTCAACGATTAACGGTAAATTAAGCTCGCGTACAGCGTTCAAGGCGCTTGTCCTCGCTATATTCTCTATATTGTCGTCTTGGATCTCTAATGTTTTGACTTTGAGCATGGCAACCGATATACCGTATTCCGCTAAGACAACTCTAGCCTCATTAAACTTATGAATGTTTCCGGTCGCAAAAAATATTAGCCTACCATACGGGAACCCTTTAGGCTGCAATCCTCAACCTCACCTCTCCGTTATGTATCGACCTCTCTTCTCTATTTCCCCAACCCTTTTTAAAACCTCTTCCGCAGCTTCGCTTCCCATTACCTCCCTATAGCCCTCCATGATCGCCTTAAAGCACTCTTCAGCGTGCTCGTAGTGTGTGCTGGTTAAAGCCCTCTTCATTAAATGCAGGTCTACCCCCCTTTCCTCCAAATCCACGCTCTGCTCGCTTAAGCCGAAGTCCACGAAAACTATGCTCCCGTATTTTGTCAGGATCATGTTTGAGGTTGTGAGGTCACCGTGTATTATTCCGCTTTTATGCAGTTTACCTATAAGTACACCTATTTGCCGACATATCTTGATTCTCTCCTCCGGCGTTAAGTCATTAAGTATCTGCTTTATCTGCTTGCCTTCAACATACTCCATAACTATCGTAGCTTCCTCTAAATCAACCATAAATATTATTGGTGTAGGAACGCCCGCCTCCTTAGCCTTATGGATCATCTGCGGCTCATGCTTAGTCCTCTGTATTTGAATCACCCTGTCAAGTTCAGGTATACGGTACTTTTTCGGATGCCTCCTCTTAAATATAACCTTCATGCCGCACCAGTCTTCGAGGTAGATGCTTGCCTCAGCACCCTTCTTTATCAGGACGCCCATCCCACCACCTCACCTTTATTCTCCTAGATTTAACCATAAACCCATGGAACCTCTACCTCATCAAGCCTCCACTTCAGCTTAACGAAGCTCTTCTCAATGGGGGTTATCAAACCATGCCTATAGCATAGGACCCCGGTCCAAGCTATCATGGCTCCGTTATCAGTAGCATACTCTTTGGGCACAACGCAGAAGCGTGCGCCGTGCTCCTCACACATCGCGTTCAGCATGCTCTGCAGCCTCCTGTTTGCTGCGACACCCCCAGTCAATAAAACCTCCTTTTTCTCCGTGTGCGCAAGCGCCCTTTCAGTTACCTCCGTGAGCATGGCGAACGCTATCTCCTGAAAACTGTAGCATATGTCTTCAAGGGGATATTTTCCTTCACGTAAAAGGTTGACTGCGGCTGTTAGTAGTCCGCTAAAGGATAAATCCATCCCCTTAACAGTGTATGGCAGCTGAATAAACCTTCTACCTCGCGACGCTAATTCCTCAACTATTGCCCCTAGAGGCTTACCGGCTTCAGGCTTTAAACCAGCTTCCCTAGCAAAAACGTCTAGACAGTTTCCAACGGCGATATCTAGGGTTTCACCGAAAACCCTATATCTCCTTGCTTCAAAAGCAGCCACAATAGTGTTGCCTCCAGAAACATAGAGCGTTACGGGGTCTTTAACTCCACTAACCATTCTACCTATCTCTATGTGGGCTAAGCAATGGTTGACTCCCACAAGAGGCTTATCTAAATATGATGCTAAGGCTCTCGCAGCCGTCGCGCCAACTCTCAAGCATGGACCCAAACCCGGACCCTGCGAAAAAGCTATGACGTCAACCTCTTTCGGCTTTATCCCAGCCCTCTTAAACGCTTCAGATATGACCCTGCCAGCAACCATAGCGTGGTGCCTTGAGGCTTCCCTTGGATGAATGCCTCCCTTCTCCGGGATATAAACATCGTTAACGTTGGCGAGTACCTCGCCGCTAAAAGACACTATTCCGACCCCGAAATCGTCGGCTGTACTCTCTATGCCCAGACAATAGCCTTCCGGTTTTTGCATAAGATATTATAAGAGGGGCGGGGTCTTAAAAACTAGCGGTTTTTAAGACTAGCGCTTTTATCTGCTTAACCCGCCTAATATGCTTTATATTTCTGGATTACAGATATTTTTACTTAAGAGAGCTGAGAAGATTTGAGGAGAGCCTGATTATGCCGAGAAATAATGATCTCGAGCAGAAAGCTCTTGAAATAATAATGAGGAGCGGTGAGAAGGGAATATTGCAGTCAGACCTCTGGCGCGAGATTAACGCCACAAGCAGGGAGGGGTCTAGGATATCAATTAGACTTGAAAGTAAGGGATTGATTTATCGAAAACCTGAGATTTCGAAGGGACGGTGGACATATAGGCTGTATCCAAAGCGCCACATCGTCTCCATAGACTCAATATTGGACTGCCCATGCATCTCATGCGAGGAGAACGCAAAGTGTAGTGCTGGTGGAAAGATTTCACCGAACAATTGTGAGAAACTGGTGCAGTGGGTGCTTAAAGAAGATCAAACGTAATACATGTACTCCATGCTCACGGTGAATATTTATTTGCCCGATCAACGGCTTTTGAGGAAAAGAGACTATTACTACAGGAAGGCTAAAGAGGAGAATTATAGGTCGCGTGCAGCGTACAAGCTTCTGCAGGCAGCGAGAAAATATGGTTTTATAAAGCGTGGAGACGTTGTCGTAGACTTAGGCGCTGCTCCAGGAGGATGGCTTCAAGCCGCTAGGCAGCTAGTTGGCGACGAGGGCTTTGTCTTAGGGGTGGACATTAAAGAGATAAAGCCGCTAAACTTCGATAATGTTCGCACCATCGTTGGCGACATAAGAGACCCTGAGACATTAAAGAAGATCAAAGATCTTTTGCCGAGACCAGCCGACGCAGTTATATCAGATGTCTCGCCGAATGTTTCCGGGGTCTGGGAGCTAGATCATGCGCGGCAAATAGAGCTCGCGGAGTTCTCGCTGAACATAGCCCTCTCCACGCTTAGGAAAGGCGGAAATTTCTTCACAAAAGTTTTTCAGGGAGATTTATTCCATCAATTCTTAAGCGAGGTTAAAGAGCATTTTCATCAAGTAAGGATTATAAAGCCTGAGGCGAGCAGAAAGAGGAGCGCTGAAATATATGTGCTGGGGCTAAATTATAGGGGCGGCAACCAACGCTAGGCGTTACATCTATCTCTCACTAAGCCTAAAATCGTCTCCACAACTGTTCTTAATCCGTTCATGCCGATAACCTTGCTCCTTATCTCCTCAATATTCCTCCTGTAGGTTTCATCCGATAAAATCTTGTTAACAGCGTTGAGGAGGGAATTCACGTTAACCTCACCCTGCTCTATAACCTCCGCGATGCCCATCTCTTTGACTCTCATCGCGTTGTTTGTTTGTTCTGTGTGGCTTGGCGTCGGTATGAGCACCATGGGTTTACCGTAACAGATGTTTTGCGTTAAAGTTCCATGCCCAGCCCTAGAGATCACGAGGTCCGCAGCCTTCAAATACTCGAACCTGTTTGGAAGCCAGTTATAAACTATGAAGTTCCGCTTATACCTAGTGGCTTGAATCGGGTTCTCCGGGCTCCCAGTAGACATGACGATCTGATAGTCTTCAGGGAACTCTCTAAAAATCCTCTTCAAAACTTCAATTATATAGGCTCTCTCCTTAAATGGTCCGCTTATAGGCGCAAATATCAGCGGCTTATCGCCGTCGAGGCCGAGCTTTTCGAGCAGCTCCTCCCTACTTGGCAGCTCATCCGGATAGGTGGGTAGGATTGGGCCGATAAATTTTACATGCCTATAGTATCTCATCGGCATTTTCAGGTTTTCGACGGATATCGTGTATGGTGGCGGGAAGTCCGGAACTAGAAGGGGGGCTGCGCAGCCAACCCAAATCTTACCGATTATTGCAAGCCCCCCGGTCTCAGTTATCTTTGCAAGCCTGAGAAGCCTCTTCTTCCTAGGTATCATGATTTTAAATTGATTAACTATACATACGTCCGGGATACCTAGGGATCTCGCGGCTATGAGGGGGGAAACGCGTGAATCTGAAACAACTATGTCGGGCTTAAACGCTCTAAGAAACCTGATTTCAGCCTCAACCTGCCTAGTGAATATGAAGGCTGCTAAGAATGGACCGGGGTTAACAACCGTCTGCCTAAAATCTATTGTTCCATCTGATTTAACCATAACGTCCATGGAGGGCGGCTCAACAACAGGGTATCCCTCCCTCCTAATATATTCTACCGCATCCCTATAGGTTGAGAATAATATTTCGGCGCCCATATCTCTAAGCTTGTTAGCTATTGGTATGCATCTTCCAGCATGCCCGAATCCGATCCCGCATACCCCAAAGTAAACCCTTATGGTGATCCCCCCGAATGCGCTTTAAACACTATTTCATGACAATCAATTATTCTAAGGTGATGTTATTCCGCTCTTAACGTTTTTGGGAAAACATCCCTCTAAGGAGATCTCAAAATAATGCTCCCGCTATGATGGAAGCCGCAAACAAGTAGAGCATTAAAAGCGCCGCGGTTATCAGCAGGTTTATCTTCCATTTACCGCGGCTCCAGGAGATCCCGAAAGGCAGCCCTATCAGGAAGCCCATGATATGCCCCCAGTAACCTATGCCGACATTACTGGTGAGATAGTAGACTGCTAAGAGATTGTATATGAAGTATAGGATTGCGACAAGCCCTAGGGGCATTAGGAAAATCCATGAAAATTTAAGCGGTTTAATGAGCATAACTATGGATGCTAATGTGAAGATAGCCGCTGAGGCGCCAACCATCTTAACATCGTAGCCATAAAAGTATAGGCTTAAAATGAAAGATAATGCCCCTCCTAAAAAGAACGCCAGCATAGTTTTAGCGGAACCCACCTCTTTCTCCAAAGCGCCTCCGAAAATATAGAGGAAAACCATGTTTCCAATTAGATGCATTAGGTCAGCGTGGATAAAGAGGGATGTTATCGGGGTCCAAAAATATCCCCTCCTAATGTTCTCACCGCTAAAATACAGGGTGTCGAGCAGCGGGTTCCCGGCAAAAAGGAAGCAGATTGTAGTCGTAAGCACGCAGAGCAGAATCAGCAGCGTGATTTTCTTCAAGATCCCTCACCACTTGTAGATTTCTTGCATCCTCTCCAGATAAGTGTTTGGGTCAGTCTCTTTAACAACCCCCCTATCCACATCAATTATATATATTGCGTGTAGGCGCGCATTCCTTATCTCCTCAATCGTGACTGGCGGATTACTATAATACAGGTCGCATAAAGCCTTTATCTCCCTGATTTCGCTCGGCGTCCTATATCTTGGCGGCTTAATCAATGCTGGCGAAAAGCAAAGTATGTAGTATGGTGGAGTTGCTAAAGCAAATTTCTCCGCATAACTACTGTACCTGACTATTTTACTTGTCACTCTAACCATACAGTACATTGATGGGTCGACGGCATGTTCAGGTGGAACATAACCAGTCTCAACCTCAACGATTAGGCTGCCCAATCCCTTCAAGGCATATATGTCGCATGATATGCCGTCTAAGGCGTATTCCACATCAACATAGTATCCGCTTAAGATAAGATATTTAGCGCATATAAGCTCCATAACGGAATGATTGATTTTAACAAGGTTCTTTCTATAGAGGGAAATCAGCTTATCCCTCAACCTCAAAATCTGCTGACAAACCCTCTCACCCTCACCACTACAAAGCCTACTCACAACAAGATCCAAATCTTCTTCAAATCGCTCGACAGGAATCTTCAAAAACCATCCTCCAAAAATATTTATATTTAAAACTTAAAAAATTTGTGTAAAAAGTTTTATAAAGAATAAAAACAAAAAATAATTGCGCCTAAGCCGGGAAGTAGGCTTTGAGCACTGCGTTTAAGCAAAGAGCACGTCAGTCGAAACGGCTGAAGACTGACGTGCGATAAAGACTTTGCTTAAACGGGCCGGGCAGTGCTCAAGGCTTAGACCTGGCTTAGGCGTTTAAGTTGATTTCTCTGATAAATTTTATTCTGCCTCTATCTTCTTTAATTGCCTCCTATACATTTCCACTATTTCATCCACTCTTGTAGCGTCCTCAGCCGACTTGTCGGTTCGATATCTTCCCGTGAATCTTGGGAATCTTATCGCTAACCCGCTTCCCTTCCTTATTAAGTCTTTTGCGCAGGTGTGGATTGGGCTTAGAGTTATTTCGGCGCCGATCACCTCTATAACCATTTTAGGTAGGAACCATACGTCCGCCTCAAGGTTTGAGTCGACCCGCGGGTGCTTATGATTAATCCTGTATGGTTCGAGCATTTTAGGAAGGTTCTGTAAATCCTCGTCTGTGAAGCCGGATCCGCACTTACAAACTGTTTTAAAGGTGTCATTATCGTGGTCGTAGGCTGCTAAAAGCAGTGCCCCGTAAGTTCCAGCTCTTCTCCCCCTACCATAAAATGCTCCAACAACGACGAGGTCTACTGTGTCCGTCATCTCGCTCTTATAGTCCCGCTTATATTTTATCCAGAGCCAGCCTCTAGCCCCCGCCTGGTAGACCGCATCGTTGCTCAGCGACTTACAGACAAGCCCCTCGCATCCAGCCTCAACGGCTTCCTCGAAGAAGCGTTCTAGGTCATCAATATTATCGACGACTAAGTATTTCGCTATCTGGAACCTTTCGCCCTGCTCCACAATCTCTTCAAGGACCCTATGTCTCACCGGGTACGGCTCCAGCGTTAAATCCTTCCCATCAACGTAGAGGACATCGAATGCGAAGAGGGAGACAGGGTACTCTTTTGCAGCCTTCTCAATATCGTATTTGCGTCTTCTATGCATGAGCTCCTGAAAGGGCATCATTTCACCAGTATCGAGGTTAACGGCTACGCATTCGGCTTCAATTATGGCGGCTTCAGCCTTTATGTGATCCCTAATTAGCTCCGCAGCGTCCGGATACTGGCTCGTTATATTTTCAAGTCTCCTTGAGAACAGCGTCACACTGCTACCGGACTTATGGGCTTGTATTCTCTCGCCATCATACTTGTATTCAGCGATACATTTACCGCCAAGCTTCTCAAGTATCTCGGCGGGGGAGCTTAACCTCTCAGCCAGCATCGGTCTAATCGGGTTGCCGACCGAGACATGAAAGCTCTTTATGGCTTCAAGCCCACCTTCAGCGAGGGCTTTAGCAACCTTGCCTAGGTCGGAGGATATATTGTATGCCCTCTCGATAACATCCCTCGCGCCCTTTCCCTTGCCATAAGCTATTGCCAGGGCGTCCAGAATGGTCATGTCAGCTATGCCTAGACGGAGCTTTCCAGTGACCGTTCTAATAATATATTTTGCTTCTTTAGGCGTAGCATCCGCTAAAAGACCCGCTAAAAGATTCACCTTTAAATCCATTGACCCTTCTCCAGTAGCTTTCGCTATCTTGTCGAGGATCTGATAAACCCTCTCCACGGTTAACGGCTTTCTAAAGAAGGATACTTGACGCCTCTTCTCCAGGAAATTCTGCGCGGTTTCACCTAAGTCCCCTGTTCTCGCCAGATCCTCTTCGATCTCCTCCTCCTTCCTTCCCGCAACTTTGGATACAGCCCTTAACGCCAGTCTCTCCGCTACGCCGAGCTCTATGCCCACATAGTCCGGGTAAAGCTTACCTTGAGTCAAATATACAACCTTATCTATGACTTCTTTAGGGGTTTTCTTAAGTAGGTCAACTAGGTAATCGGTCATTTCAAGCCTCTTAGTTGTGCTCTCGATCTTCTCATACACTTCTGTAACGAGGGAGTAATCCATCGCCTAATGGATCCCCCAGCCGATTAACATAAGCCTGTTTTCTCATTAATTTATCTTAGTAGCGCGCCTAATTTATCCTTAGCTTCAATAATAAATGCAATTAACGAGTGTAATGATGAAAATAATTTACAGTTTTATTCACAAAAGGCATCTATTTCATTGGAGATTAGTAGGCGACTCTCAGCCCGCAGTTAGGGCAATAGATAGCGTCGTATGGCAGAACCTGACTGCAATTGTAGCAAACCTTCACTCCCATATCTTGAATGCGTTGAGGATACGCTGCTTCGCGGCTTATAGGCTGATAGGCGGATTTCCGCCTCCTGAGAATATGATAGAAGTAGGATATGCTTATAGGATATATTGGCTCAACGAATGAGATAACCATTATGGCAGCTATAATTCTAGCGGCACTTTGGCGGATAGCTACCGCTGCTATAATCTCGGCAGATAAGTATGCCACTATGAGCAATGCAAGCGTCGCCGCGAGGAGTAAAAAGGTTTTCCACCAGGCGCCGTCAGTTAGCTCTCTACTTCTTTTTAAGCTCCCGAAGACCCCTAGCTGCTCATACATTAGCGCTGGTATAGATAGGCTGAAGATCACGGCTATAATTACCCCTGGAACTATGAGGATGGCAATCCCCGAGATAATGAGAATGCCTGTAAAGAAGCTTACGCCCAATATCTCTCCCAATGATTTGAAAGTTAATAGGAGGTTACTTTTCAAATTCACCCTTCTCCCCTCGAGAATGTCGAAGGCGCATTTAGCAGCTAGACCGCAACCCAAGTTCGTTAAAATCCAAGATGAAAGAAAGGTAAGAGAAAGGATTGGTGTTAAGGAGACTAAATAATTAATTATTTGAGTGATGGATCCGTCTGCTGGAAAGTTCAATGGATTAAAAGGCGGTGAAAAGCTTAGGGCAAACTTAGCTAGGGCGGCATTAACAAGGTTTAGGGCTAGAAAAACCGGAAAGAAGATCCCTATATTACTCAAATAAATGGAAAATGAACTATTTAATACTTCAGTAACAGAGATTCCCGCAAGCTGAGTGGTCTTCATTACCAGTCCACAACATAGATATGAGATTACATGGGTATAAATATGGGAGTTTGAGGTTTAATGTTTCCCAGAGCCAATAATGTCGGTGGCACGCTCACTTCTTTATGTATTCACGAAACCTCTTGCCGCAGCACTCATAAAGTTTTATGTGAACCCTAGGGCCTAAATCCCACTCCTTCACAAGCTTGGCTTCTTGGCCGCAAACAGGGCACTTCACTTTTTTCATCCTCCAATAACACAATTAGGTGCACACTCAATATTTAAAATTTAAGATTCTACCTTTAAATACTCTAAGATTCTTTCCGGAGATGCGGCTAAAACCTGTGGTGTCAGTTAAACTGCTGAAAATTACCCAACCATCCTTTAACCATAAGGTTTAAAAGGTTTTTTATGCAAAACGTTAATGAATCTCTATGGCCTCTCAAGCAGGTGCTTATAATGGGTGTTGAAGAGAACATTGAAAATATTGCGAATATTCTGAGACTGCATAGTATCAGGTCTACGACTAAAGCTGGATCTGGTCACCCAACCAGCTGCTTATCTAGCGCCGAGATCATAGCAACACTATTTTTCAGCGTTATAAATGTGGATCCGAAGCACATCGATTACTTGGATAACGACGAGTTCGTTTTATCAAAAGGTCATGCAGCCCCAATCTTATATGCTGCTTTAGCCGAAATAGGCGTCTTCCCCCGAGAGAAGCTTATGACCTTAAGACAGTTTGACTCTGAGCTTGAGGGGCATCCCGTTCCAAGGGTTAAAGGCATAAGGGTTGCAACCGGGTCGCTCGGTCAAGGCTTATCTATAGGTTTAGGTATGGCTTACGCCAAGAGGCTTTTAGGCATAGATAGACGGGTCTACGTCCTCCTCGGCGACGGAGAGGTCGCTGAGGGCTCGGTTTGGGAGGCGTTAAATTTAGCTGGCAAATTGAGGTTGTCGAATCTGGTAGCTATATTGGATATGAATAGGCTGGGCCAAAGCGAGCCAACAATGTTCCAGTGGAACTGGGAAGAATACGCTAATAGAGTTAAAGCGTTCGGCTGGAATGTAACGGTGTGCAATGGACATGACGTTAAAGACTTGATGAGGGCTTTTAACGAGGCAAAGAATTCTGACAAACCCTTCTTCATAATAGCTAAGACAGTTAAGGGGAAGGGCGTAAGCTTCCTTGAAGACGCTGAGGATAGGCATGGGAGGGCTTTAAGTAAAGAAGAGCTTAGCAGGGCGGAGAAAGAAATCTTACCGAAAATAAAGGACGCTGTTTTCGAGCCGAGAAACTTTATAGAGGCTAAGATCCCTATTGAGCCTAGAAGGAAATACTCGATTAAAACCGAGTATAAAATGGGCGAAATGGTTGCGACAAGAGAAGCTTTTGGGAAAGCCCTTGTTAAGCTGGGCGAGCAGAATGAGAAGATGGTTGTATTAGACGGCGACGTGAAAAACTCGACTTTTACAATATACTTTTTTGAGAAGTTTCCTAAAAGGAGCCTACAATGCTATATTGCTGAGCAAAACATGGTCGGCGTGGCGGTTGGGCTCCAAACACAGGGCTTCGACGTATTCCTCTCCTCATTCGCATGCTTCCTCTCAAGAGCCTACGACCAGATAAGAATGGCTTCCTTCTCTAGGGCTAACCTCAAAATAGCTGGTTCACACGCCGGGGTCTCAATAGGCGAGGACGGGCCATCCCAAATGGGCTTAGAGGACCTGGCCCTCTTCAGGGCGGTCTTCGGCAGCGTCGTCCTTTACCCATGTGACGCTGTGAGCGCCGAGAAGCTTACGTGCGCTATGGCGAACTATGAAGGCATATCCTATATTAGGACGACTAGACCTAAAACGCCAGTCATATACGATAACAGTGAGGAGTTTCACATCGGGGGTTCTAAGGTTCTTAGGTGCAGCGGGAATGATGAAGTGACAGTTATAGCGGCTGGAATAACAGTTCACGAAGCACTAAAAGCCTATGAGAAGCTGAGAGCCGAGGGGATCAACATCAGAGTTATAGATTGCTATTCAGTGAAACCGCTAGATATAGAAACCTTAGTTAAGGCCGCTGAGGAGACAAAGCACATAATAACCGTTGAAGACCATTATCCGGAAGGCGGGCTCGGCGAGGCTGTGGCGTCGCTAGGTTTAAGGCCGAATATATTGGCGGTCAGAAAGATGCCGCACTCCGGTAAGCCGGAGGAGCTTCTCGCGGAACAGGGGATAGATGCGGCTGGCATAGTGAGTAAAGTTAAGGAATTAATCCGAAAATACCATCCTTTAAGAACCTTCAGCTAAAATCTTATCGCGGCCTTCGAAAACCAGCAAAATCTTGATGGAAGCTGCTGGAAATTGTGTTTTAAATGCTCGTTTTGAGCCGATTCTCGTAGGTAAATTTTATATCACTTTTTCCCGCTCAATTTTTTATTGGTGACATTTTATGGAAGAGTATAAGATGCCGCTTATAGGTGACAGATTCCCTCAAATGGAGGTTAGAACCACTAAGGGCGTGATTAGGCTTCCAGACGATTATAGTGGCAAATGGTTTATCCTATTCAGCCATCCGGCGGACTTCACACCAGTATGCACAACCGAATTCGTCGCCTTCCAAAAGAGATATGAGGAATTTCAGAAGTTGAACTGCGAGCTGATAGGGCTGAGCATAGACCAGGTTTTTGCGCATTTAAAGTGGGAAGAGTGGATTAAAGAGAAGCTCGGCGTAGAGATAACGTTCCCAATAATTGCGGATAATACTGGCGAGATATCCGCAAGGTTAGGTATGCGCCATAAGCAGGCTGCGGGAACGCAAACCGTGAGAGCCGTCTTCATAGTTGACCCGAAGGGCATTATCAGAGCAATACTCTACTACCCGATGGAACTCGGCAGAAACATGGATGAAATTCTCCGGATGGTGAGGGGGCTCCAAATTGCTGATAAAGGCTACGCTATACCGGCCAACTGGCCCAATAACGAGATAATTGGTGACAACGTGATTGTCCCGCCAGCTAACACCGTAGAAATGATCCAGAAGAGGAGAGAGCAGGAGAAGGCTGGAGAAATAAAGTGCTTAGACTGGTGGATCTGCTACAAGAAATTGGAGTGAAAGGCTTCTCGCAATCTGCCTGAAATCATCGCTCCGCTCCTTTTTTTATCTTATATCTCTATGCTCAGAAACATCCTTACCAAGAAGCCTATAAGGAAAGTTAGGCAAGCTATACCGAGGCTCATCGCGGCCATCTCTAGGAATCTTTTCTTGAAAGGCAAATCCTTTGCCACAGAGATGTAGAAAATGAATAGGAGAATGAGCAGCACCGCGACCATCAGGGATAAGCCCATGCACACATAAATCTCATCTAGCAGTATGTATGGCAATATTAGAAGTAGTATGGTGAGGATGTAGGTTACACCCGTATATGCATCCGCCTTAATCGGATCCTTAGCATCCGCCTCAGATTTAGTTGACAAATACTCTGATGTAGCCATGGAGAGAGCCCCTGCAATCCCAGTTATTAACCCCGTCATCGCAACTAAACGCGCCTCCTGCAGGGCCAGCGTGAAGCCAGCGAGCGCCCCCGTAAGCTCGATAAGCGCATCATTCAATCCCAAAACTATGGAGCTAACGTATCTAAGTTTCTCCTCGTCGATCAGGCGCATGAGCTCCCTCTCATGTTCATCTTCAATTATGCTGGAAGCTTCCGGGATAAATTCAGCTATCTTCTCGTATGCGGTGCGAGCTTTCCTTTCGCCCCTCTCCATGAGCTTTATTCCAAAAGTTATCCCAAAAATCTTAGAGATTAAGAAGTGCCTCAAAATTGTAAACCTGCTGGGCTCAATATCTTTACGCGTATATTTCCTCCAAAGATCATAATGCTTAAGCTCCTCGTCTGAAATGTTCTTTAAAACACAGCTGTTGCCAGGATCCTTCATGGATTGAGCTAGCCTTCTATAAACGTGATGCTCAGTGATCTCGTTTTTCTGAGCAGTCAACATTATCCTCTTGATGTCTTCCATTATCCCGCTCCTACACTACCGTGAGGGCGGACTTAATCGCAATACAGCCAATATAGGGTTAGATGGCTTAAAAAAGAGTTAGGGCGGGGTGATTTTTATCGCTTGTGTTGGACATTGGGTTTCACACGCTAAGCACTGTATGCACTCAGACTCCCTAACAGGATCAGATTTCCTCTCCGAAACCGGATGGTCCGGCGTCTCAGCCCACTCATACACGTTTACCGGGCAGACGTCAATGCATGTTCCGCATCCCTCACATATATCCCAATCGACGGCGACGCTTGTTCCATGTATCCCGAGCCTTGTCGGCGGCTCAATTGGTCCCCAGACCGCATGCCCCCTATGATTCTCAACGATCCTCCTCTTTTTATTGAAGTCCGGGTCTATTGGCATTTTAACCAACCATCATAAGAAATATGCGTTAACTATAATATATTATTGGCGCATTATCGCATCTAACGGATTAGGGCTCTCTCTCCAAAATAACCTCCACTCTAAATCTTCTTAAATCCCTTAAAATTAAGGCTTCACATTTGTAACCATGTCTCTTCTCCGATATAATCTTATGTAGATCCTCTATTCCGCTAATGCGTTTACCATCAAACTCAAGTATTATGTCGCCCCGCTCTATCCCAGCTCTGTCCGCTGGGCTTCCGGGAGTTACTCTGGCAACAAGCACGCCGTGTTCAACCGGCAGATTATAGTGTTCGGCTATGCGCCTATTTATGCTTACGCCAGCTATACCAAGCCAGGGTCTCGCATAGTAACCATGCAATATTATCTCCTTGGCAACCTCTTTAGCAGCATTTATCGGTATGGCGAAGCCTATCCCCTGAGCGAAGGGTATTATAGCCGTGTTTATAGCTACGACCTCACCATTAATATTTATGAGCGGCCCGCCGGAGTTCCCTGGATTAATGGCTGCGTCCGTCTGGACGAGATCCCTAAAGATCCCCCTCTCCGAATAAATGGTTCTCTTCAGCGCGCTTATAACTCCCGACGTGACCGTTGGTCCACCAGCTAACCCGAAGGGGTTTCCTATAGCGAAGACCCTTTGCCCAACCCTTAACTTATCTGAGTCGCCTAGTTTAGCGGCCACGAGGTTATTGGCATCTATCTTCAGGACCGCTATATCCAAACCCTTATATGCACCGACAAGCCTAGCCTCATAGACGCGTCCATCAATCAATGTGACAATTATCCTCTCAGCTCCCTCAACGACATGATAGTTAGTTAAAATATATCCCCTCTCATCAAATATGAAGCCTGAACCAATCCCCTCCACAGGAACAACCTGATAAAAAAAGTCATGAAAAACCCTTAAAGTATTAATGTTCACAACGCTCTTACTGGCATTCTCAATAACCTCAACGATCTTATCTTCGCTCAACAACGCTCCCTCAAGCCTCTTTAATAGATAAATTTAATGGAAAGATAGATAAATTTAATGGAAAGCATGTATATTATTTACTTTAAAAAAGTATATGGCGGTAAATGCGGGGGTGGCAGAGCTAGGCCAAATATTAGGCGAAGGCCAGATGCGCGGAGCATATGGCTATTACTCGCCGTATGCGCGTAGGACTCAAGATCTAAAGGCGATGGGGTATCCCGTCCCGAAGGGGTTCGTGGGTTCGAATCCCACCCCCCGCACCATTTTACCGGTAAAAATTTATATCTAGGTTTGAATTTATTCTTTTGATTATATATGCCGCGCGCTAATAGGGGT
>Ga0209080_1000242_pt1 | contig 41438 bp, 41 predicted proteins | sample JNZ110809AmetaG_FD_184123 | JGI IMG/M metagenome (GOLD analysis project Ga0209080, IMG submission 184123) | Hot spring microbial communities from Jinze hot spring, China to study Microbial Dark Matter (Phase II) - JNZ 110809A (SPAdes) (version 3) ...
CGGTCGGAGCCCAGGTTTGGATAATAGCGCGTGCGCGAGGGAAGGCTTTTACAAAGCTCTCAACCCGCCAGGGGGGCATGTAGAGCACCAGACCTTTACCGGACGCTAAAACGTGACGGTAGAGGTCGAACCACCGCGGCGAGCCGCAATCGTTGCCGCTGAGCTCTTCGCGAGCGCCCGGGACCCACTGCATAGCTGCAAAATTCAGCTTTAGCAGGTGTTCTGCGTGGACTAGCTGGCCCGGACCATCCCAGTGGTATACCGGGTGATCGAGGTGCTCGCTCTGCTCGCGAAGGTGCGGGACGACGAACTTCTCGAACTTTGCGGGTGAAAGCGTGTAGGATATGTCGCATTGCAGCGGGTACCACCTTTTCGGCGACCAAAGGCCCATCCATGCTGACGTACCCTCGTGGCCGTACTCCCTCATCAGCCTGGTGAATCTCTCGTAGCAATCGATCCATAACCTCGTAACGTTATCTATGGCTGCCAGGAGCTCGTTTGGACGCCTGTAAAGATCCTTGAGAAGTTCCGTCGTCCCTCTTAGGGCAGCGATCACGTCTAGCACTCCTCCTATGTCCGTCACTCCGACGATGAACCTACCCTTGTGAGCTTCGAGCGCCTTCCTCGTGGCGTTTTCCACTCGCTTCCACCAAACGTTATTCGTGTCGAGCTCTGCTTCACTTAACTCATTCAAGGATCGGATGCCCCTCTCGCGCTGATTACCAAACCACATGGTGTTATCAGTGAAGATTGGCTCGGCCCCGAGAAAGGCCGCTAGTATGCCAGCGCCAAAGTTTATCCATAGGTTTGGATACGCTAAACCACCAAAGTAGGTTTTAGAGCACCAGTTCTCGAAATTCGTTATTGCTATTTCGGGCTGATCGGGGAATCGGCAGAAGTCCCACCCATCGTAAGGTGGTTGGCTATCGTGCGGAGCTAGGACCTGAATGAGCGGGGCTCTAACTTCGCCTTCCCACCATGCTGCGAAGGCTTCACGCGCGAGGTTCCAATCCTCCTTATAGATAAGGGTCGCCACATTTTTACGAGCAATTATCTGGTAATAGATATTTCGCGCAGATCCTCCAGGTACCTTGCACCAGGGCCCTCCCTGAAGTACTTGAACGCCGGCTCCAACATCCGAGCCAGTTCTTCAGCTACAGCCAGCTTGAGGTCTAACGGGTGTACACACCCTTCGGTGTACGCTTTAGCTAGCTCATCGTAGGTGGTGAAGGAGATCTTTGTGCCGGTTTTTCGGTTAATAATCTCAAACTCCTCTTTCCTGTCCCGGAAGAGGATGAACTTCGCGATCTCGAGGATTGGGTTAAGTTCGGTTTCTCTTGGTGGGCAGTAGGCGGCCTTCACTTTCTGCAGTATCTCCTCTGGGCTGTCGTGGATGAAGATCGCGCTTTGAGGCTTGGACTTTGACATCTTTGCTTCGAGAATTGCCTCCTCAAGCTCGTCGCGGGAGCCGGAGGTTCTAGCCTTCAGGATGGCTGAGCGTGCTGCCTCATCTATGTTCATTCCGGTCAGTAAGTGGTGGTGCACGGCAACTGGAGTGTAGCCGCCCACCCTCTCTCCGCACTCGATGGCTATCACGTGGGCTTTCCTCTGATCCATTCCGCCGTGAGCAACGTTCACCTTCAGGCTGAAGATGTCGGCAACTTGCATGGGCACGTACAGTAGCTGAGCGAAGCTGAGGGACTCGCTCATACGCCTACCCATGATTGTCACTGATCGGCGCACTCGGGATAGTGTCGTCTCCATTGAAACCTTGATCACGTTAGTCAAGTACTCTACTCCCAGCTTCTCGTAGAATTCTGAACCGAGGATGAAGTCCACGCGGTCCGGGTCTCCACCGACGATCTTGAGCGATACCCTTAGCGCCTCCTTAAAGTAGCCTCCCGCCACCTTTCTGATAGTCGATAGATCGCCCCCCAGCTTCCTATTGATCCAGGAATGGTAGTCCGCTAGAAACACGGTGGTTTTTATGCCAGCCCGCTGGAAATCAGCAACCTTTTGCATACTGATAATCCCCGTACCCAGGTGGACGAAACCGGAGATCTCGAAGCCTATGTAGTGGCTCAGCTCTGCGGCCTCCTCAAGGTACTTCGCTAAGCGCTCAGGCGTTAGCACCTCCTCTGTAGGCTCCCTCATCACGAATTTTAGTACGGTCTCCGCATCCACCACGGAGGGACTGTTTGAGTAGTGCTTAAAAAGGGTTGGCGGCTCGCACCAGCCTTCTCTTCACTCATCTGAACCCGAGTTTTTCTTCATAGCCGCCACTCTATCGATGCCTGGAGGCATAATAAGCTTGCTCGCTCACGGCACAAATAGTGGCTCTAGGATACAGCCATAAAAGATGTGGATGGCGTAACCCACCGTTAGCATGGCAACAAAGGGTATGTAGGGTGAAACCCAAACCCATTCTCCCTGCGGCTGTTGAGGGGGTTCACTTATCCTCGCTCGGAAGACGATCTTCTTCTTACTGTCCTCCGTAATCTCCGTCAAAGTGTACGCATACCTCCTGCTCAAGTACACTCTTGCCGGGACTTTCGTCATTGTGAACAACGCGAGGAGCTTCCCGGCAGTGCCGATCTCCACCCCCTCGAATAACTCGATACCCCTCATTGCGAGCACCAGGTTTCTGACGAGCAGTGCGATGGGGTACAGGCAGGAAGCGAGCAGGGCATTAATGAATATGGAGAGGGAAGGTATCGACGAGAGTAGCGCGCGCCAATCAGGAGGAGTCGCAAGGCCTAAACATGCAATCGCTAGAAAATCCGCATCCCCCATTAATCCGAAGGTTGGTAGAGCCAAGCCTAATGCGAACGCTATGTACACTGAGGTGAAGTATAGGATCAACTGACTCCTATCAAAGGCTGCCAGCTCCGGGAAGATCAATGCTGCTGACGCGATTACGAGGATCAACCATACGGCATCGTCGACTTCTCTGCTCTTGACGTCAGAGTATGCCGCGTATCCAAGGATAGCCAGTGTCACTACCGCTCTCGCCGCCTGAAGAGGACTATGGATCACGGCACTTTCTCAAAACGCTTTTTAATAGCTGTTACTGTGAGTCGCTTGGGTCACATGGAGACGAATGAGATCCACCGCCTAGCGCGGCTCTACGCTCTCGAGAACGCCGTTAAGCACGGTGGACGAGCTCTCCCGCAGCCTGTGATGTCCAAGCTGCTAGGAGCAAAGCCTGAGCTTCGGCCTCGCGCTAGGGAGTTGCTGAAGATCGTTGAGGAAATAGTTCAAGAGGTTAACTCGTTGAGCCTCGAGGATCAGAAGAGGCTTCTCGAGTCAATGGCTCCGGTGGAGGAGCTTCCCGCTAAAGCTCCCGCGGAGCGGCGCGGACTTCCGCCGCTACCTGGAGCGGTTGAGGGCAAAGTTGTGACGAGGTTCGCCCCGAATCCAGACTTCGTGCTCCACCTGGGTAGCGCTAGGCCGGCGATACTCAGCTACGAGTATGCGAGGATGTACAAGGGCCGTTTCATACTGAGGTTCGAGGATACTGATCCTAAGACTAAGGCACCCATGCGTGAAGCCTACGATTTGATCAGGGAGGATCTCCGCTGGTTGGGGTTGACGTGGGACGAGGAGTACATCCAATCGCTGCGAATGGACATCTACTACGAATACGCTAGGCGCCTGATCATGATCGGGGGCGCCTACGTTTGCACGTGTTCCCGAGAGATCATGAGTGAGAGCAGAATGAAGGGGTTCAGGTGCGCCTGCGCAGCGAGAGCAGTAGAGAATCAGCTCGATCTCTGGGATCACATGCTAGCCGGGGGCTTCCGCGAAGGCGAGGCCGTACTAAGGATCAAGACGGATATTGCGCATCCAAACCCATCGGTCAGAGATTGGGTGGCTTTCAGGATCATCGATACGGAGAAGCACCCCCACCCGCTCACAGGTAGCAAGTACATTGTGTGGCCAACCTACAACTTTGCGTGCGCCGTAGATGATCACCTGATGGGTGTAACGCTCATACTCAGGGGGGCGGAGCACGAGGTTAACACGCTCAAGCAGAAGTACATCTTCGACTACTTTGGCTGGAAATACCCAGTAGCGGTCCACTTCGGGAGGATGGGCATAGAAGGAGCAATCCTGAGCAAATCAAAGATACGCGAGGGGATTCGGAAGAGGGTTTACCTCGGATTCGACGATCCCCGGCTAGCCACGCTGCGCGCTTTGAGGAGACGTGGTTTGCTCTCAGAAGCGATTTATGAATTAATCTTACACGTAGGTATCAAGCCTTCCACAGCTCGTATAAGCTTAGAAAACTTATACGCCATTAATAGAAAGTACCTGGAAAAGATTGCGAACAGGTACATGTTCGTTCCCGATCCCGTCCCCATTGAGTTGCGGACGCTTAGTGAGCTCGTAGGTAGGGTGCCTCGGCACCCATCGTTCCCGGAGAAAGGCAGTCGGGAGATTAGGGTTCCCGCTGACTCGGGGGTAGCAAGGGTCTACATTGCGAGGAGCGATCTAGAGATGCTTCCTGAAGGATCAGAGGTTAGGTTGCTAGGCCTGGCAAACATCCGCATGCTTGGGGGGAACAGGGCGGAGGTCGTCAACTTGGATGTCGACTACGCGAGAGCTAAAGGGCTGCAAGTGATCCAGTGGGCGCCCCTGGAAGGCGCGATGCCCGCGAAAGTCGTTGTAGCTAAGGGCGATATAATAACTGAAGTGAGTGGTGTTCTCGAGCCAGGCGCTAGCGAGCTTAAAACGTTTGATAGAGCGCAGTTTTACCGGTTCGGCTTCGTTATTCTAGAGGATGCCAACCGCAACCTCTTCATTTACACTCACGATTAAGCAGATAGGCTCCAGGGTTTTCCGCCCTCCACGATCTCTCTCGGAAGCCTGTCCTTGTACTTTGCTAGGAACTCTAGATCATCATGCTTGTCGCGCATCTCATCGGGCAGAAGTATGGGGATCTCATCTATTATGGGGTACCACCTGCTGCACACCGAACAGCGTAGCACTCCCTCAGCAATCTCGTACTTTATGCACTGATCACAGCCTGGATCACCCTGCAACTCTTCGACTTTCTTACCCTTGAATGCGCAGTAAAGCTCGCATGCTGGCTTTTTCTTGAAGCTTACGCTCCGCTCTTCATACTTTCTAATCTCGAAAACATGAAGCTCTAGTGGGAAAGTTTTATCGTAAGGGCACGCTAGCAGATCCATTAGCCTGTACTTCATCGGTATCCGGCATACCCTTCCTCATGCCTTATTAAACGTTCTTTGCCGGACACCCGAACACCGTAAGATAAGCGTAATACGTGAGGAGTAGCAGGTTTGACTAAGTGTACTTGCTAAAGGGGTTTAGGTCCCTCTTCACCCCGTGAAGCTTCAGAAGATTCGGGCGGCAATCCTCGTGTGCGCATTAGCCGCTCTAGCTGTTGCGCAGAATGTGGCTTCTCAAACGGATAACTTTGTCTACTACGCGCGAGTTGACTACGTACTGTCAACAGGTTACACGACTTCGATCCTACTAGAGAACAATCAGCTCGTTGAAATTTCTGCGCCCCCACCACCCCCTGGATACGAGTTAGCATACATTCGTGCAGAGTTCCCGAATGGCATGCCGAAAGGCATCATACCCGTGAAGTTCGATAGATCGGAGGTGAGTGACGAGAGGGTCACGGCGCTAATATCATCCTCAGGGTCTATCAAGATAGCTGCTTCTGAGGGTAACTTGAGTAGCGAGGTTAGAGTGACGGTAAGCTACGTTAAAACAACCTGGATAGAGCTGAAGGAAGGTGACATTACGCTCAGGGTGGAAGAGCCCCCACCCCCCTTCACCAAGAATGAGCTAGTTGTCCGGTTCACGATCGAGAACCATGCCCCCTTTGCTGTTAGCGATGTGAAAGCACCTAGCGGCGAAACGCTGTTAAACAATGAACCGGCACCTGATGCTCTTAAGGTCGATTACAAGCACGTGGAGCTGAATTTCAAGTACCTGGAGCTCGGAGATTACTCGGTGACTGTTAAGCGGGACGAGAGCTATGTATTGCCTTCAGCCTTCATCGTTGTTGAACCATCCTTCAAAGAAGATGTGATAGCACCGGCCTCCTCGAAACGCTTCGGCATAGGCCAGATGAGGAACTGGAGGGGGATAGGTGCTGTTGTCATAGTGTACAGTATAGCCCCATTAACGGGTAGAGGGTCCGGCGGCGTTGATGTTGTCGGCGAACTTGTCGATTTCGCGTACTACAGAGATGAGATCGTGACGATTAAAGCCGCCTCCTACCTGATACCGAACATTAACCTGCGCGTATACATCAAGGCGTACATAGTCTACGGGAGCTGGTTCGAGGTGAGGAACAACATGAGGTCTGCCGTCAACATAATGTACACGACGATCTTCATAAGAGAGGCCGGGGAGTGGCAGGCGAACGGGGTCTCCATAACCGTGAGAGATAGCGACATTAAGGACGCCATGGCAGCCTACCTCGTCGTTCAAGTCCCCAGCTACGGGAATATCGTGGGGATCAGGACTCCCTCAGGAGCTGAGCTAGGGAGCACTCAGGAAGGGTTGCTACCTTGGGGGAACGAGTACCGGGATGTGAGAGTCTTCCTCAACGAAGCTTACATTCAGGTCAAGGCGTTCAACTCGATTGAGACTGGTACTTACTTCTTCAAGTTAGATTGGAAGCCCATAACCTTTAAGCTAATTGATGATGGAGGCGAAGCTGTAATAGGCGCTACAGTTGCTATTTCAGGTCCGGTGAATGCTACGGCGGTAAGCGACGACTCCGGTGCGGTGACTCTCAAGCTATTCAGGCCGGGAGCTTACACGGTCAGCGTCAGCTTCAAGGGGGTTCCAGTTGCTACCCTGTACCTAGGTACGATCGCGGGCAGCACGATCACCGTAAGGTGCAACGTTTTCAGAGTGTCGTGGCTCGTAGTGGATACCTGGGATAAACCCTTGGCGGGAGCAGAAATCATCGTTAAAAACGGTGATACTCCAATCGCTAGGGCCGTCACCGGTGAAAACGGAGCAACCCCTATTCTGCAGGTACCCGGCGGCCAATTCGTCATTCAAGTAAACTACAAGAGGGTCTCTTCCACGAGCGTGGAGCAGGTAAGCAGTAGCGGGGTCAGGAAAATGCGGATTAACGTGCTGTTCGAGCTGCCTTTCTTCGGGGGCATTCCAGTAACAACCCTTGAAGCAGCGCTGATGGGGGTCGCGGCTGGAGGGGGGACGATCGGTTTCAGTATCCTGAGAAGGACGAGATCTTCTGCGGTTGAGGAACTCTCTATGGAGGAGTAAGCCTTAATAAATAATTTTATTTATGAACATATTCTACCTGTAAATTCTCATGATAGAAATTTTTGTTAACTTTTTAGCTATAGAAGTCAAACCACAGTATTTTTAAGACTGTTAGACTCAGTGGTGAAGACGCGATGTCACGGCTAAGTCTAGAGAAGGAACTACCGTTTATAAAAGTCGACGTAGAGACTGCGAAGAGGTTTGAGAACTTCCTAGTAGAAGTTATGAGGGAGAGTTATGGAAAATATCTGGGTGGAGCACTCACTGTTAGCTACATGGGCTCGCCTGGTGTTCTATTCTACATAGATGATGACAGTGGCCCCCTTTTGGAGGTGCTGATCCTTTACTCTGACTACGGCGTGAAGTATCGAATTTCGCCGTTGAGGGCCGGTGTTAGCTCAGCGTTCACTGAACGCGTCTCTTCATTGATCGAGAGCGCCGTAAGGTTTTTCGCTGAAACAGGAGGCTACGGAATGGCCTACTTCGTCTTTGTCCCTGGACGACAGCTTGTTCCTCCTAGAACAGAGTCAAGGATGCATAAGACGTTGCAGACCCTCTTCCTGGGCAACTTAATTTTCATCTTCGCCATATCAATGGTGTTATCGTACGCTGTTTTTGCGTTGGTAAGGGATTATGCACCCATAGTCCTGATATTGATGCAGCTCCCCATCATGCTGCTGTCGTACAAAGTGGTCCCGTTCGTAATGGGTGACTGGGCGATCGATGGTGTGCATAGAGACGTATACCTTGTGGGATTGCGGATGCCCTTAGGGAGGTACCAGGAGGTTCTGCAGAAGGTAATCATGCCGAAGCGTTTCGAGATCAAGCGGCGCCTGTACTCGTCAAGCATAGAGCACGGTGTTGAAATAGATGAGCAGCAAGTCAAGAGCATTCTGGTGGAGTACGGCCTAAGCCCGGACTTGTACGAAGTTGAAGTGAGGAAAATTGATCTGTACGGAATAGTTGAAAGAGTGGCGAAAAACTTCGGTATAAGGAAGCTACCGAAAATTTACCTCTCCAACATCGTTGTACCCAACGCAGCAGCATCGGGGGTAGGAGCTTCGCTCTCCTCAATCCTGGTCACAACAGGGCTCCTCTCGAGGCTGGATGACGATGAAGTGGAAGCTATTGTGGGACACGAGTTGAGCCATCTCAAGCGCCACGACGTGTTGACTTTCTTCATTTTGAGCAGTGCAGAGTACCTTAGCCGAGTGTACTTAGCACTGAGGTACTGGCCGATCTTCGCGACCCCCCTCGGACTCCTCTACCTGTGGTTCTCACTGACTTTCCTGTTCTTCATAGCAAAGTTCGTTGAAGCGAGAGCCGATATCGATTCCGCCGTTTTTACGGGGAAACCCGATAAGCTAGCATCAGCGCTGCGCAAGATAGGGTTGAGGCACTTCTACGTGGAAGGCCAGTGGAGTGGTCGATTGGCAGCGTGGCTTAGGTGGGATCCTCATCCACCTCTGCTTTTCCGAGTCGAGAAGCTTGTTGATATGGCGAAAAGGGGGGGTATTCGTAATGTTTGGAGGGAAGCTATGAGTAGTTGCGTAAGCGATTTTCTCACGACGCTGAGACGCGCGCTCGGCTGGCGTCAGACATAGGGTTCAATCTTCTTAGGTGCGTATTGCAGAAGTATCACACGGCAGATACCCCGTGTAACGTCATGACCAGGCAATAAGGTACACATAAGAAAAAATAGCGGGGTTAACTCATGTCTACCTTGCACTTAAGGAACGCGTTAGGCATGCTCGAATCCTTACTGCAACGCGATGATGTTAATGCTGACCTCAAGAAAGTGCTTCAGCAAGTGCGGATGGAGATTATCCAAGCTCAGGATGAGGCGCTCTGGGCGCGAAGTAGAGCCCGGGAGGCTTATCACGTTCTTGAGGAGCTTGTTGAGCTGCTCGGGGCTGAAGTCAGAAGCACCAAGGTGCGCATACGAGGGGGAGATTTAGACTATATAGGGATCAGCCCGTACTTTGAAGCCGTGGTAAACGAGGATGGCAAGGTTAAAATAGAGAAGGTAGCAGTTGCACAAAAGAAGGAATCATAGAGTAACCTGTAGCTGAGCACCACTAAGATAAAAATTATTAATGCTGCGTAGAATTCCATCGCTGAGCGGTGAAGAAGGGCCCAAGCTCTGAGGGTTTGAGGGTGTTATGATGAGAGAATACATGGAGAGGTTTGAAAAAGTAAGTCAAAAAGTTATGAAACGCTACTTGATAATACTGTTTGGGGTATCCCCTATACCTGTAGTTTTATCGGCGATGGTGTTGCTTGTATTCAACCCTAGCATTTACGAGGCCTTAGCAATTAGCTTGGTGTTAGTGGCGCTCACTAGCGTAGCATCAACTATTATCGCTTTGATGGCACTTAAACGTATTCTGGCAGCGACGCTCGTAATGGTCGTGCACGAGCTCTCTCACGCCACGCGAGTTGCGAGTGAGGAAGCCCCTGTGCCAGCTAAAGCTAGAAAAAGTGAGCAGGCTAGAGAAGCCGTAGCACTTGAGACTCCTCTTCGAACTGTAAGGCCCAGCCCAGATAGAGTAGAAAGGAAGGCACCTACCACGACTGTACCTGTTCAGAAGAAGTGTCCGTTCTGCGGTAGAACCCTTCCCTTTGGCGACATCCACACCATATGCCCCTATTGCGGGCGTCGGTTACGATAATCGGAAGACTCTACAAGCGGCGAAAAGTTAAAAATCTTGAAGTTAACGTGAAGACTAAGCGGGATGACAAGGTAGACCTGCCCCCGCCTGATAGAGTGAGGAGATCGCGGCGGAGGACCGCTGTATTCTATCAGCCGTTGAAGAGGCTTGGTATGCTCTTCTCGTATGGTGGATAGATGATTCCCCTCTCAGTTACTATCCCTGTGATCAGCTTTGGCGGCGTCACATCAAAAGCGTAGTACAGTGCCTCCACACCCGGCGGTGTGATTCTGCGCCCAAAAATGACTGTAACTTCGTCGCTTGATCGGACCTCAATCGGTATATCATCCCCCTTCTCTATGGTCGGGTCGAACGTGCTAGTTGGCGCTGCCACGTAGAAGGGTACTCCGTGTTCCCTAGCCATCAAAGCTAGAGGGTACGTACCAACCTTATTCGCAACGTACCCCCTTTTGGTGATCCTATCCGCACCCACGAGCACCAGGTCGATTCGTTCCCTCTCCATGATGATCCCAATCGCGTTATCCGTGGCTATTTTAACCTCGATCCCTGCCTCCTTCAACTCCCATGCCGTTAAACGCGCTCCCTGAAGGTAAGGTCGGGTCTCGAGAGCTATTACCCTGAACCTCTTCCCCTTTTCGTGGGCCACGTACATTGGAGCAGTGGCCGTGCCATAGTAACTAGTGGCTAACGATCCTGCGTTGCATATCGTCATCACCGTGTCGCCATCCGAGATTAACCGCTCACCGTATTCACCTATTCTCCTATTGGCTTCTTCATCCCTCCTCTGGATCTCAAGTGCAGTGGTTACAGCCCTCTCCTTAGCCTCCTCAACCGTTGTTGCCTCTCGGATGCTCGTAAGAACACGCTCGATTGCCCAGAAGAGGTTAACCGCTGTAGGCCTAGTCCTTCTTAGCTCGTTAGCGCACAATTCCATTTCGGCCAGAAACTCATCCATCCTTCTCGCTTGAGATTTCATGGCCGCTAACGCCATCGCAAAGGCTGCTGCGACACCGATAGCGGGTGCCCCCCTAATTTCCATCCTCCTGATAGCCTCAGCCACGCGGCGCCATTCAACAGTCTCTACGTACTCGAGCTCGTAGGGGAGCTTCAGCTGATTGATCAGCCTAACCCGGCCATCCACCCACTCTATCGTTTTGGGCAGCTTTAGCACGGCCAAGAACTAGGAGGCCCCAATATATTACTGTTCTAACGCGAGGCGCTTCATGTAAGCTCGTGCGACCAAGCTCGCCACTCTCAGTGGTTCAGGTACGCTGCCGTGCAATGTGAACGAATTGATCACCACTTCGGCTTCGCGCTTGCTTAAACCGTAGAACCTCACGAAAACCTTAGCACCCGTCCTCCTAATTACAATTGGCTCTCGCGGCCCCAGCCGATGGTACAGCTCCAAACGTTCGATGTCATTTCCAAAGTATCTTATTATGTAATGCTCTATCCCAGGTGATTCCTCATAGGTCAGGCTCAGCAGTGGAATCCGAGTCTCTCTGTATACACGTTCCAGATCTATGATGTTAAACCACGATATTATGCATCCGTTTATCATTACACAGTTAATGTCCTCCCGGTTCAAAGTGTTAATGATCGATAAGACCCCCTCCGTCGCGTCAAGGCCGCCGACAGTGACTTCCGCTAGAGCAGCACCGTCTATGATGAAGTCCCTCCTCATAACGACACCTGCTAACGCCGATTTAGAGCGTTTTCGCAGGAAGCTCTCTGCGATGCCCAGGCACCTGAAACCTCGCTTGTAGGGGTTCACTTTCATCACAATGACAAGAGCTTAGGGAAAGAGGTTAAAACTTCAGGGCCTTGCTCGGTCACAAGCACCATGTCTTCGATTCGAATGCCGAAGGTCCCATGGACGTAGATGCCGGGCTCTACGGTAACCACGTCGCCGGGGAGTAGGGATGTGGTTGCTTCAGCATTTAAGTAGGGTTCCTCGTGAATATCTAAACCTACGCCATGCCCCAAGCCGTGGTTAAAATACATTAAGAGTTTCTCGCGCCTTAGTGTTTCGACAGCCGTCATATGAACTTCGCGCGCCTGAACCCCTGGCTTTATAATTTCGATCGCGCGCTCTTGCGCCTTAAGCACCGCCCAGAACTTGCCCTGGAACTTACCATAGCACCCGCCATAGGTGAGAGTTCTAGTAAGATCGGAACAGTAACCATCAACTCTAGCTCCCAGATCCATCTTTACCGGATCGCCGCGCCTCAACTTCCGGAGCGAAGGTTTAGCGTGAGGATGAGCGGAGTGCTCGCCAAAGGCTACTATCGGCGGGAAAGATGGCTCACACCCGCATCTCGTGATGCAACTCGTGATCTCTGCTGCCACTTCAGCTTCAGTAATGCCCGTTTCTAGCATTGCGATTGCTTTTGCTAAAGCTCGTTCCGCGACTCTGGCAGCGCTTCGGAGAGCCTCCACTTCAGAGGGATCTTTCCTCCTCCGAAGGGTCAAGAAGTCCTTTGTCAGGTCGACACCGGCAGAACCAAGTTCTTCTTCCAGCCTTCTACGAGTCTCCTGTGAAAGGCCTGCATACCCCCAACCTCCCTTCCCCGCGCCTTCGAGCAGCTTCTTAAGAGCGTCGTAAAAACCCCCGAAAATCGCGTTCTCGTACTCAGCTACATCCCCCTCCTTAAGATACGTGAAGTGTTTACCATGCTTGGCCTCATCCAGAGTCCTCGTGAACTCCAGCCTTGAAGAAAGCGTAACAACATCGTCGAAGGAGACTACAGCTGCCGAAGGAGCATCGCTCCCTATCAAGTACTGGATGTTAGATGAGCCCATCACTATGAGAGTGTTTAACCCCTTCTCGGCTAACAGCTCCCTCACTCTTGAAAGGTGCGTTGAAAAGTCCACCACAACATCTCGACAAGTGCCAGCCTAAAAACCCAATCCATTGTAGCACGAGCGGGGGACCGGACACTTGGTACGGACTACTGCGGCGCTATCGAGGCTGCCAGTTCAACGTTAGCTGGGTTTAGCTCTAGGCATACGCCGCAGTAGTTGCAGCCGGAGACGAAGCCTTCCTCACGTATGAGCCCGTATGGACAGAAACGAGCTCCCTCACGAGCATACACCTTTAGCCTCCTGCTAATCGATCTCCATGACAAGGGTATACCGCTGCTACGCGAAGGTCCCGTGTAGGATAGCCATGAGAGCATGTAGGTTACGTCGTACAGCCGTATGGGCACGATCGAAGATAGGATGTTCTGTTCAACCTGCGTTACGCAAGCTAAGCTCACGTCTAGTGACGTCAGCTCCTCAGCGACGCCTAAGAGCAGCGTTGTAGAAACATGTGGGGAGTGTAACCTAAAGAAGTGCTGGCCGAGTTTGTACACCAGGTTGGGCGTGAGAACCAGCGCTGATGCCCCCGAATCTACGACCATCTTACTCAAGCTCACGAGGCTTGTGCTCGCTGCATTTATCTTGAGCGATAAGGGAGTCTTCAATAGTGCGTTAAGCTCCTTAGCGAGCTCAATGATGTACGTTAGATCCTTTCCGGCGAGTAGGCAGGATAGGTTCACGTCGAGCTCTACCGCGTCCACCCCCTTACCTACTCTCTCGATGAGCTCCTCGGCCTCCTTGAGGCTCCCAACCGCTATTGACAGAACTCTCCTCGCCTCGGTGGGTACTGCGTTTAGAAGGGCTTGAATCTCCTCGACTTGCGAGCTTAAGGGACGCGTTAGTGCGAATGCGCCCCCCGAGTCCACGGACAAGAGCTTAAACCTGGTATAGGCATTTGACGGGTTATAAAGTGGATCCACGATGGAGACGGTAGGTGTGAAGACTACAGACGCGCCGTTGGCAACCGCGTCTCTCACCATGAGAGCAGATGCTACCTCAACGTCGCTGCTCAAGCCCCACGCACTTCTCAGCTGCAAACCAGCAAAACGAGGCAAGCCCCTCTCAAGTCATTTGACCATCAGGAGGATTTAAAACTGCTACTGGCTTTGCGCTCTAATATGTGTGCACTCAAATCTCGCTTAAACTTCTGCACCCAGCTCCGTGAAGCTGAACGTGAAACATCTTAAGCCAAAATACGCTTGAATTCTTCAGCTATTCTCCTGTAACGTTCGATGTCTTCTCTGGTTATGCTCGGTTTGACAGCTTCCATCGACTTCAGGAAGCGTTTCATTGTAACCCTAGTGGGCTTTCCCGCTTCCCTAAGAGCGATGATTGCCGCCTCTTTGCACAGAGCGGCCAGGTCGGCACCTGTGTATCCCTCCGTCGCGTCCGCGATCTTCTCGAGGTCTACGTCTTCGGCTAGTGGCATGCGTCTTGTGTGCACTTTGAGGATTTCAAGCCTTGCAGCTCGGTCGGGCGGAGGCACGTAGATAATCCGGTCAAACCGGCCGGGCCTCAGTAAAGCCGGATCAATAATGTCAGGCCTATTCGTCGCCCCGATCACTACGACTCCTTCCAGCTTCTCTAACCCGTCCATCTCCGTCAGCAGCTGGTTTACGATCCTATCCGTGACTCCTGAATCGAACCTGTACCCGCGGCGTGGGACTATGGAGTCTATCTCGTCGAAGAAGACGATGCAAGGAGCTGCCTGTCGAGCTTTACTAAATATCTCTCTGATCGCTCTCTCGCTCTCACCAACCCACTTGCTGAGGATCTCTGGGCCTTTAACCGCTATGAAGTTCGCGCCGCTTTCTGTCGCAACCGCCTTCGCCAACAGAGTCTTACCACAACCCGGCGGACCATAAAGCAGGACACCCTTCGGAGGGTCAATGCCCATCTCCTTGAAGAACTCGGGGTGCTTAAGGGGCCACTCCACCACCTCCCTCAGCTGCTGCTTCACGTCTTCAAGTCCACCAATATCGCTCCAGCGGACCTCTGGGATTTCGACGTACACCTCCCTCAAGGCTGAGGGTTGAATATCCTTGAGAGCGTCGAGGAAGTCGAGCCGCGTTACCTTAAGCTCCTTCAGGAGCTCCGGGGGTATGGAAGGCTTGTTCAAGTCGATCTTTGGTAAGAACCTGCGAAGGGCTCTCATAGCAGCCTCTCTGCACAGTGCAGCGAGGTCAGCGCCCGTGAACCCGTGGGTGATATCGGCTAGCTCATCAAGGTTAACGTCATCGGACAGCGGCATGTTCCTCGTATGAACCTGAAGTATCTCTTTCCTAGCCCTCTTATCGGGTACGGGGAACGCTATCTCCCTATCGAAGCGCCCCGGCCTCCTAAGAGCTGGGTCCACGGCGTTAGGGCGGTTCGTAGCGCCGATTACAACGACGTGACCCCTGCCTTTCAAACCGTCCATTAGGGCGAGGAGCTGGGCTACCACTCGTTTCTCGACTTCTCCCGTTACTTCCTCCCTCTTAGGCGCAATCGCATCAATCTCATCAATGAAGATAATCGCCGGCGCGTTCTCTTCAGCTTGCTTAAAGATCTCCCTTAACCTCTGCTCACTCTCACCGTAGAACTTGCTCATAATCTCAGGACCGTTGATGGCGATGAAGAACGCTCCCGACTCGTTAGCGACAGCCCTCGCCAGCAGCGTTTTACCGGTGCCTGGTGGGCCGTAGAAGAGGACTCCTTTTGGCGGGTCTATCCCCAAGTGAGAAAAGAGCTCGGGATGCTTTAGGGGGAGCTCAATCATCTCCCTCACTTTCTGCTTAACTTCTTCAAGATCGCCAATGTCTTCGTAGGTTACCTTTGGTATCGCAAGCTCCGCTTCCGACACGGGTTCGCTTCTCACAACGACTTCCGTTTCAGGCGTGATCCGCACAGACGCGGCGGGCTGAGTGGAGACTACCACGAAGCGCAACGCTGTGTTAAACACTGGTATCTCTACGACGTCTCCCCGTCTAAGGGGTCGGTATAGAAGCCGCTCTCTAACGTAATCTGAAAACTCGGGTGAAACGGTGAGCCCGCCGATCCCCATCGGTGCTAGTGTTACGCGCTGCGCGGGCTGCAGTTGCACAGGGCGGACTGATACGCTCTCGCCAATGGATACGCCCGCGTTGTGGCGTGTAACCCCATCCATCCTGATGTAACCCAACCCTTCATCCTCAGGGTAGGCCGGCCACGCTATCGCAACCGTTGTTTTCTTTCCGGTGATCTCTACAGCATCGCCCGGCTCTATCCCCAACTTTAACATGATGCTTCTATCGATCCTCACGATCCCTCGGCCTACATCGCGCTGTTTAGCTTCGGCAACTCTTAGGATCGCGTCCTTATCGCGTGAAGCCATATGAGCGCTGTTCTGAGCCAGGGGGCTTAAAAGTTGTTCCTCGCCTGCTGTTTAGGGAGCTTTACGCCACGATTTCGATGGTATCCAAATCATTTAATTCGAAATCTATACCAACTTTTACGGGATTAAACCTGAACCTGCGCTCATTCCACACTAGTGCGTATTTGAACTCTTTGACTAAACGACTGTGGATTCTCTCCGCTACGTCGACTACTCGCGCTCCCCGCCGCAGGACTAGTGGTTTCTTGCTGACCTCTCCATCCTTGGAGGTGTACACGCGAATCAAGTTGAGACTTCGGAAGAGGTGCCCGCCGATCGCATCCTTCAACTCCTCCGAGTTAGTACCATCAAAGCACAGCACTTTCGTCCAGCTCGCGGCGTCCTTAACTATGGCTAGGGTTTTTGCGTCTCGATCAAGCTTCGTCACAATTACCACCGACGGCTTGTACGCGGTGGACTCGAGAATAGCGGCTTCCACATCGTCGAGAGAGGCGTCGTCTGTGAGCCAGACCAGCGCGTGGTAGATTCCGTAGTCGCGTAGCAGGTTCGCTACCTCGTTTACGCGTAGCCGACCACCGATGACGCTCACACCCCCACTGCCCCTACGCTCTATCACAACCTTCCTCCTCTCCTCTTTGAGAGCTATCCCCCTGTTGCGCAGCATGCTTTCCAGCATAGTCAGCTGAGAGAGAAGGTCCTGCTCACCGTCGATCACCAAGGCTATCGCGTCGGCGTTGTAAGCCAGCGAAAGCGGTAGGCTGTTTCGCGATGAACTCTCCGATGGAACAAGGGAGGGAGTGTCAACTACCTGGATCTCGACGCCGCCATCCCAGATCATCATGCCGGGCTGGGGTTTCTCTGTTTCAAACGGTATTTCACCGCAAGGAACTTCAACGCCGGTCAGCGCTTTAAAGAGAGTACTTTTCCCCGAGTTTGGGAACCCCAGCAGCACCAACTGGATATCTCCCTCCTTCTCAACGAAGAGGGAACGCCCCCTCCCGCTGCTCCTACGCTTAGTCTTCTCGAGCTCTATCTCTTCCCTCAAGCGCGCTATCTGGCGTCGAACCTGCATCAGGAGTTTTTCCGTCCCTTTGTGACGCGGAACAGTTGACATGAACTCGATCAGCGCCTGTAATCGCTCCTCCTTCGTCCTGGCCATCTCAACTCTCTTCCACGCGGCCTTAGCTTGAGGGGGGAGGTTTGCCGGCATTCCAGGGTATAGGTGGGCTAGTACCTTAATAATGATGTTTTTACACGACTCAGCGCGGGCCATAGTCCTGCAGGCTTGATGCGCTTCTCGAAGGGAGCTCGAAGGGTTGGGAGGCTTAGGAGTTAAGTCCCATGGGCTGGGGGCACCATGACACCCGCTCAGCCGCAAATGAAGCCTGGATGGGCTCTCGAGCCTGCAGAGCCCGTGAGGGGGGAATGCGTGGCGGGGAGAGCTATTATGGGTGAATGATACTAATAAAATACGCGTATGATTAGGGTATTACGTGAAGAGCAGGATCTTGGTCGGAGCTCTGGTGCTTGCATTGGGGCTATCAATGGGCGGGTTCGAAGGTTTGATACTGGCCGTTATGATAGCGGTGCTGTTGGCCATACCCGGTCGCAAAAGTAAAAAGTACGTGATTAGGTTTGTAGCTTAGTTTTCTCTACGACTAATAGTTTCACTCATTCATTAAAGGTGGCTTAAAAAAGGCTCATTTGATGGGAGCTGCCTGTGAGTGAGCGATTCAGGCAGCTAAGCCCCTCAGAGTTCTTCTACCGGAATAAGGAAATAGCTGGTTTCTCGAACCCAGCGAGGGCTGTTTACCAAGCTGTCAGGGAGCTTATGGAGAACGCTTTTGACGCTACTGAGATGCACGGCATCCTTCCTCACATCACGGTTCAGCTCAAAGAGGATTCTGAAGGTAGGGTCTTCCTAGCGGTTGAGGACAATGGCATTGGAATCTCATCTCTTGAGGTGCCGAATGTCTTCGGCCGCGTCTTCTACGGGTCAAAGTACGTTTTGAGGCAGAGTAGGGGCGTGTTCGGCTTGGGCGTGAAGATGGCTGTTCTTTACGCGCAGATGACTACTGGTCAACCGGTCAAAGTGAGAACTGCTACTAGGCGTTCGAAGTTCATCTATGAATTTGAAGTGATGATCAGCATTGAGAAGAACATCCCCGTAATAAAGAGCATAAAAGTCTCAAAGAACAACTCGGGTTGGCATGGGACGCGAGTGGAGCTTGTACTTAGGGGGAATTGGAGTCAAGCTAAAAAGAGGGTTGAGGAGTACGTAAGGAGGACGGCTCTTATAGCGCCCTACGCTACCATAATCTTCGAAGCTCCCGACCTCTCGTTGAAGTTTGAACGAACGATGAGCAAGCTGCCACCGTCGCCAGTGGTAGGTAAACCCCACCCAAAAGGTGTGGATGTAGAGATGCTTAAGATGATGATAGAGAGCACGAAGAAGAGCACGACACTACTGGAGTTTTTGGTAGGGAACTTTGATGGGGTGGGAGCTGCTACAGCTACAAAGTTCTGCGAGTGGGCTGGCTTCGATCCGAATGCTAAAATAAAGAACTTGAAAAATGATGAAATAGAGCTTTTAGCATCGAAAATGCAAGAGTTTAGTGGTTGGAGGAGGCCGAAAGCGAACATGCTATCCCCCCTTGGCGAAGAGCTTCTCGTAGAAGGCGTAAAGGCGGTTCTAAACCCCGAGTTCGTAACCGCTGTCTCGAGACCCCCCTCCTCCTATAGCGGATACCCTTTCATTGTTGAAGTCGCGCTGGCTTACGGAGGCGCAATAACTTCGGCTGAGGCTCCAACATTGCTGAGGTTCGCTAACAAGATACCGCTCCTATACGACGAAGGTGTTGATGTGTCAACGAAGGTGGTGCGCGATAAGATAGACTGGAGGATCTACAAGGTGGAATTCCCCGCACCTTTAGCGATCGTGACTCATGTGTGCTCCACGAAGGTCCCCTTCAAAGGGGTTGGAAAGGAGGCAGTAGCCGACGTGCCTGAATTGGAGAGCGAGCTAGAAGCCGGGGTAAGGGAGTGTGCCCGAAGGCTTAGGCTTTACCTCTCTCGCTTAGAGAAGCAGCTGGAGGTGAAGCGGTGGGAAACAACGATTAGGAAATACATTGATGACGTTGCTAGATCAACGAGTTACGTGACAGGCATTGACGAGAACTTGCTCCGAAGTAAGCTGTATGACCTAGTTAGGAGTAAAGTTGCGAGGGGTGGCAACCGGTGAGGAACCAAATCGATCGTCACAGAGCAGATGCCCTAAAGGCCCTAGAAGAAGTTGGAAACAGAGTCGCTTCTCAAGTATTGAACGGCGAGGAACTCTCTCTGGAAATACCTGTCAGAACGCTAGCCAACGTGGTCTGGGATTCGAAGTCGAAGCTGCTGAAGTTAGGTTCGAAGAAGCTTAAGAGGGAGTTCCTCGATATGGGGGAAGCAAGAAGATTCATGCAGACCGTCTTGATGCTCTCCTTGATCGTTAGGGCTATCCGAGAGGGGGACTACCCCACCATAAGGGATCTCTACTACGCAGGAAAACACACGTTAGAGTACATTGACGAGTTCGGTAAGCTGAGAAGGGAAGAAACGTGGGATACGCAGAAGGAATCTGACTCCATAATTCAGGATCTAGAAGTGCTTACAGGGCACCTCAGGGAGCATATGGGTATTCTGCATGATACCAAGGGTAAGATAGTTGGGCGCATCGTGATTCGATCGGGGACAGATACTATCGATTGTTCGCGCATGGGTGATGGTGCATACTCCATCCCGCCGAACCCCGACTCGCTTGAACTGCTTAGCGTAGACGCTGATTACATTTTAGTGATCGAGAAGGACGCGATATTCAACAGGCTGAACAAGGAGAGGTTCTGGGAGAAGAATAGATGCCTTCTGATCACGGGTAAGGGGCAGCCGGATAGGAGTACGAGGCGCATGGTAAGGAGGTTATGGGAGGAGCACGGGCTCCCTGTGTATGTGCTCACGGATGCGGACCCCTACGGATTTTACATTTACAGTGTCTACAGAAGCGGATCGATAACTCTCGGTTACGAGAGCGAGCGATTAGCGACACCTAGAGCAAGGTTTCTCGGACTCACTGTAACGGACATCTACGACTACAAGATACCTCGGAACTTCATTATAAAGGCGAAAGAGAGGGACGTGAAGAGGGCTCAGGAGCTCCTGAACTACCCGTGGTTTAGGGAATCTAAGGAATGGGTTAGGCAACTAAAATTATTCCTCGAGAAGCAGGAGAAAGTTGAGATCGAAGCGCTCAGCGGTTACGGCTTCAAGTTCTTAACGGAAAAGTACCTTCCGGAGAAGTTAAGCACTGGTGCATGGATCGAGTAGTTAAAGTTCAGACAGCTGCGGATCATCATCGCCCCAGGCTCGAGTATTCACCTCCATCATCACTGCCAACACCGGTTTGAAGGTTCGTAAAAAATCTTCCCTTTGCGAGCTCAGCACCTTTTATAAGCGGCTTCAAGGTACGGTTCTCAGTATGAGTTCGAAGAAGCTGGCTATTGCTAGGCTATCTAAAGGCGGTAAGAGGTTCGAGGTGGTTGTGGACGTGGAGAAAGCTTGGAGGTTCAAAGAGGGAGGGAACATAAGCGTAAGGGAGATCGTTGAGAGCCCGCACGTCTACTACGATGCACGGAAAGGGTTAAAGGCGTCGCCCGAGGATCTACGCGCGTTTTTCGGCACAGACGATGTGATCCGTGTCTCGGAGGTGATCATAAGACAGGGCGAGCTTCAATTGACAGCCGATCAGCGGCGCGAGCTCATAGAGATGAAGAAGCGGCAGATCATTGAGTTCCTTTCACGCAACGCGATCGATCCTCGCACTAACGCGCCTCACCCGCCAAAGAGGATAGAACTCGCGCTGGAGGAAGTCGGATTTCCAGTTGATCCCTTCAAACCGGTTGAAGTGCAAGTCCAGGAGGCCATAAAGGCCCTCAGCCGCGTTTTACCGCTAAAAATCGCTAGAGCTTTACTCGCAGTCCGAGTTCCTCCTCAGTATGCTGGTAGGGCGTATAGCGTTCTCAGCCGGCTCGGGAGGATTGTGAGAAGCGAATACTCTAGCGACGGGTCATTAGTAGCGGAGCTCGAAGTGCCCGCAGGCTTAACCGAGAGCGTAATATCGCAGGTCAGCACGATTACAAAGGGGGAGGGCGAGGTGAAGGTTTTGAACATAGGTGGTTGAAGCATGCCGTCCCTTCACGTTTCGAGCGGGCAGATAGTAGTGCCTGGAGAGCTTGTTGCAGAGGGGTCCTACGAGGTCAGTGGTCCGCATATGGTTAGTGGAAAGAAGTACTACGCCAAGGTTCTAAGCGTTGCTATAGTCGAGAAACCGAGGAAGATTCGCTTAATTCCGTTAAAGCGAAGCTACATTCCCTCTGAAGGAGACCTTGTAGTGGGAAAGGTTATTGACGTCGGACCGACTTTCTGGCTCGTTGACATCAACTCACCCTACACCGCTATCCTTCAGGCCTCCGAGGTCTTTCCACGACCCTCGCCAACTGCTAGGGATCTGACAGAGATCTTCCACGTGGGAGACATAATAATCGCCAAAGTATTGCTGTTCGATTTTCTCCATGACCCTCTTCTGACGGTCAAGGAGTCAAAGTTGGGTAAGATGGAGAAGGGTTTGCTGGTGGAAGTACCGCCAACGCGAGTTTCTAGAGTCATCGGTAAGAAGGGTCAAGTTGCCGATTATCTTAAGGAAACGTTCGGCGTTGAACTAATCATCGGAAGGAACGGGCGCATAGTAGTTATAGGTAGAGAAACTGATCATGAAGCTGTGGCGGCGTACGTAATCAAACGATTGTGTGCTGAGCCATACATCGAGGACCCACTTGAAGCTGCAAAGAAACTCGTATCTGCCTTTCCAGGAGGTGGAGGGTGAAATCGATGACGGAAAAAGTCAAGGTTAAGTTATTGACGGATGATGGAAAAAGGCTCGATGGACGCGCGCTAAACGAGCTCCGACCTTTTCGCATTGAAGCAGGGGTGCTTAAGAACGCTGATGGCTCTGCTTACATAGAGTGGGGGAGGAACAAGATTATAGTGGCGGTTTATGGGCCCAGGGAGGTTCACCCACGCCATGAAGCTCTACCCGATAGGATGCTGCTGAGGTGCCGTTACTCAATGCTACCCTTCTCCGTAGTCGAGGAGAGGAAGAGTCCTTCTCCCACCCGAAGGGAGATAGAAATATCGAAGGTGATCAGGGAGGCTCTGGAGCCCGCTATCTTCCTCGAGGAGTACCCCAGAACGTCGGTCGACGTTTTCATCGAAGTTATCGAGGCAGATGGTAGTACAAGAGTTGCGTCAATCACGGCTGCAGCGGTAGCTCTCGCTGACGCCGGCATACCGATGAGGGATCTGGTAGCAGGAGTCTCGATCGGAAAGATCGAAGGCAAGCTGGCAATCGACCTCAACGGTCTTGAGGATCAGCACGGCGAGGGCGACATGCCCATCGCTATGATGCCTAGGCTCAGGGAGGTGACACTACTACAAGCTGATGGGAGATTCGCCCCTGAAGAGATCATACAGGCTCTCGACATGGCGCGGGAAGCCGTGTTGAAGCTTTACGAGGAGCAGAGGAGAGCTCTAAAAGAGAAGTATTCAAAAGTTAGTCTAGAGTATGAGTAGGTGAGCAGAGTGAGCGAAAGAGTATATACCGTGATTCCCGCTCCGCGGCGCGAAGCTATACGCTCGATGATAAAGCGGGGCGAACGCGTTGATGGCCGAAAGCCTGAGGAATTTAGGGAAATCTCGATAGAAGTTGGAGTCGCGGGGAATGCAGAGGGATCAGCAAGAGTGTCCCTAGGGCACACCAAGGTGATCGCTGGTGTGAAAGCCTCGCTCGGTCAGCCGTTCCCCGATAGTCCCAACGCGGGGGTTCAGGTAGTTCATGCAGAGCTTATCCCGCTAGCATCTCCAATATTTGAACCTGGTCCACCGGACGAGAACGACATCGAGCTGGCAAGGGTGATCGACAGGGGTCTCCGCAGCGCGCCGGCTTTGAAACTAGAGGAGTTAGTGCTGGTACCGGGTAAGCAGGTTTGGCGAATATTTGTGGACATCTACCCCATCGATCATGATGGCAACATAATCGATGCATCGGGCCTTGCCGCGATGGCGGCGTTATTAAACGCCAAGATACCTAAGTACACAGTAACTGCGGAAAGCGCACTCCTAAAAAGCGAAGAAAAGACGCGACTGCCAATAACCGACATACCCGTTTTCGTGACGCTGGCTAAGATTGGTGACGCAATAGTCATAGATCCCTCTTACGAGGAGGAGCTCGTCATGGATGCCAGGATTACGTTTGCGCTAACGAAAGATGGGCACGTATGCGCTATACAAAAGGGAGGAAGAGGGGGTTTTACGCTTGAGGAATTGACACGGGCTCTTGAAATGGCACAGGATGCCGCCCCTAAAATACGAACTAAGCTGGAAAGCGTGCAGGGTTCGCTTTGAGATGAATGCGTAAGAGACCCGAGTGGCGAATTTAAAAGATACTGGTAAAGGACATTTTCTACGCTGTGAAGACCTTCGTGCTAAATGAGGAGATAGTCGACGACCTTCGCGCAGCCATTAGGTACGCTAGGCGAGCTGACCATAGAGTAATGCTCGTGCTATTCGGTGAAAACGATGGGAATCTAGTAGCCGCAGCAGCTGAGGCAATTAACCTTTTCTTAAGGTTTAGTGAAATTAAAGCGGAAGGTATACTATACATGTATCACGCATTCTACGAAGATGGATTATCCAGGAAGGAAATGTTTGAAAAACTGGTGAAAGATCGCGAGACCCTTGTCTATCTACCGTACCATGAGAGCGAGAAAGTACTGGGCAGAACCTTCGACGCGGCGGTAGTAGATCTTATCAACAATCTCGAGCCGAACGACATTGGCCGCGTTTCAGGTGTTGTTGCGGGCGGTGGGCTGTACGTGCTTATGATGCCTAGCCCTCAACGATTGAGCAGGACTGTAACAAGGTTTCAGAGCATGATTCTAACGCCGCAGTACGGTGCCGACAAGCTCAGGAGATTATTTGAGGAACGTTTTATTCGTAAACTTTTCCAGTTCGACGGTATAACAGTGTACGATGTTGACAACAGAAAAGTGCTGAAGTATGCAAACTGCCCTAAGGTTGTGGCCACGGTTAGAAAGTTGAAAATTGAGGTTCCTCAGGATAGGAAGTTTCCCGATGAGGTATACAGCCTGGCGCTTACACAAGACCAGGTTGAGGTTCTCAGGATGCTTGAGAAATTCTACGAGAAGGTTGAGGAGGGGGAAAAGCTCGTTGCTGTCATCACAGCCGACAGGGGAAGGGGTAAATCGGCGGCCATCGGCTTAGCCCTAGCAGCTCTAGCGCATAAGCTGAGAAGAGCGAAAGGCCGGTGTAGGATCATAATCACAGCACCGAGCGAACTTAACGCGCAGGTGTTGTTCTATTTCTCTAAAATCGGACTTACAAACCTTGGGCACAGGGTAGAAGTAAGCGAAGAAAAGGGCTACGTAATTGGATTGAAGTTGAAAGGCATCGAGATAAGGTACTTTAACCCCCTTGAAGCCGTCACAAAAAGAGCCGATATTCTGGTGGTAGACGAGGCTGCATCGCTGCAAGTCCCCATGCTCTTCGCACTCTTGAGAAGGCACTCGAAGGTAATCTACTCTTCGACAATCCACGGTTACGAGGGTGCGGGGAGGGGCTTCTCTGTCCGCTTCCTACGGAGGCTAAAGCAACTGAGGAACGTCGAGGTTCTTCAGTACGAGATGAACGAGCCCATCAGGTATGCCGCTGGCGATCCTGTGGAGAAATGGGTCTTCGACACACTCCTACTTGACGCTGAACCAGCGCCGATAACTGAGGAGGATCATAAACTAGTAGAGGAGAAGAGAGTAGCGTACTGGGCACCCGATCCTGAAAGTTTCTTCTTAGCGGATGAAAAGTCGCTACGGGAGTACTTCGGGATCTACATAATGGCTCACTACAGGAACAACCCTAACGATTTAGGGATGATAATGGATGCTCCCCACCATCGGGCTCGAGCTCTTAAGCTAGAAAACGGTAAGATAGTCGTTTCTATCGAACTGGCAGAAGAGGGTCCCCTCGATGAGGAACTGGCTAAACAGTGTGCTAGGGGGGCGTGGATAATGGGTAACATCATACCGGATCGATTGATAAAGTACTACAAGCTGATCGATTTTGGCAGATTTAGGGGCTTTCGAATCGTCAGGATAGCGACACACCCGGACCTCTGGGGAAGGGGGTTAGGCTCCCTAGCTCTGAAGGAGATCGAAAATGAGGCCGCGAAGGAGGGGTACGATTGGGTTGGTGCAGGCTTCGGGGTTACTCTGGAGCTCTTGAACTTCTGGCTTAAGAACGGCTATGTGCCGCTGCATCTATCGCCTGAAAGAAATCCAGTAAGCGGCGAGTATTCTGCTCTCGTTGTTAAGCCGCTGAACGAGAAGGTTGCTATTTATGTAAATACGATGGCTGTGGGATTTAAACGAAGGCTGCTGCTATCGCTTGCGGAACCCTACCACGATTTGGGGCCTCGGATCGTTCGAGCGCTGTTGCGCTCAACGCCAAGCATCGACGTCTCATGGAACTTAACGCCGCACCAGATCGGCAGGTTAATCTCGTACGCTCAAGGGGATATGACGCTGGAGAACTGTATGGACTGCATGGTCGAGCTGGCTAGAGTGTACTTCATGAAGGGGTTCGATTTCCTTAGTGAGGAGCAAGAACTGCTGCTGATCACGAAGGTTCTTCAAGCTAAGAGCTGGCGCGTCACGTGTGCGGAGCTAGGAATGGCGCCACCAAGAGCTATCGAACTCCTCAGAGGAGCCGCCAGAGCGATGTGCACAGAGATGCTTGGACTCAGGACTGAAGAGGATAGTCAAAAGTACCTTTTCTTAAAGTTAAGTGATTGAAAATAACTTTTCAGAAACCTTGCTTAGCAGGATCATTTGGTTTTACAAACTCTCTCATGAGCACTGTTGCGTAAGACCCCCGACGTAGCACAAATCGGAAGTTCGCTTCAGGCACGTCACCATTGATAACCCTCCACTCTAGCTGGAAAGCGTTCATCGCGAAGGGTCTGTAGGTACCCTTCGATGATGCCTCCGGCATCGTCCTGATCTTAAAGGAGTCGAGCGACAATCCCTCTTCCCTAAGTACCTCGTTTTCTACGAGGCCCGGCTCGCCCTCGGCCAGAACGCTGGAGTAACCGAAGACGTTACCCACCACGCTCGCCTTTCCCATCGCAACTAGTTCGCGAAGCTTGTCTAAGTTGGTTGTTCGAGCTCGGAGGATAGCACCCTCGTTGTCCCCCAGCATGACAAGATCGCCTGGAATAGGCTCTGCTAGCGGTAGCCCTATTTCGATGCGTCTGCTCAGCACCTTGTTGAACAAGTATGCCTGGTAAGCCTCGATGAACAGCTGCCTGACTGCGATTGGAAGGGTGCGTATTGCGCCCGCGTAATCACCGGGGTGCTTGTAAAGGTAGTGTAGAATCATCCGCTCGTGGTGCAGCCTTCTCGGGAAGATCTTGAGGGCACCTTCGATATCCCAGGTTGACGCCAGGTACTGCCTGGCTTCCCTCGCTCTCTGCGACTCGTATGGGAAGACCCGCGCTAAGAGCTCTCTGACAGCCTCTTCAAAGCGGCCGTGTATGATCATCTTCCCTATCACATGGGTGATAGGCCTAATCGTTCCGAAGCGTTGGTAACCGTAGTAGTTCGGTGCCCCACCAGTTTCACAAATTTCATCGGCCAGTGAGCTTATCCTTTCCTCCGCTTGGCTGGGGGGAACGCTCAATTGCCGCACCGTTATTTCGAAGAGGTTACCCACGAGCATGCCTGGAGCAAGCTTGAAGGGCATACGGAAAACGTCATGGATCAGAACCTTCTCACCAACCCTCTTCGGTATCGAGTCTGGGTCGATGCCTTCGCCACAAACGAGTTGGAATGTGATAGCGCGCGAGTCCTTTAGGCCGGCAGCGCTAAACCTCTTGTGGCTAACGCCGATTGCGCGCGCCAGGGCGCGCAGTGCTGTCAACGTATCAACACCTCGCTTCTCGAGCAGGAACCACACATAGTCCCCCGTACTGTTGAGCTGTTTCGAGCACCCCGGTCTGCAAAGAATATTTCCGAGAGCGATCTCAAAAACTCTGAAGTCCTCCAGCCTCTCTCGCAGAACACCTTCGATTCCCTCCCCCTCCGTTACGTAGAACAGAAGTCCGAGATCTCTGTCCAGTTGTGAGCGCGTTGGTGCAGGCATAGTTCTACAGTAGCTTGAGTTTGCCGGTCAGCTTATCTACAAGCTCCTCTGGAGCGGGCCCGATCGCTACCGCAGTTACGGTGCCCGGCGGCAGCTGCGTTAGACCCATGTCAGCTATCAGCGCTGCTGGAAGGCTCATCATCAAGGCTTCCCTGAAAATACCCTCCAACTCCTCCAGACTTGAAACCTTAAGCACGATTTTCTTTTGGCCACTCTTCATCCACTCATCGAACCAATTAGGCCTCTCCCTTCTCGCCACTTCAGCTGCGGTGACTGCAGCGTGCGCAACCTGCACTGCCAATTTCCCTTTTCCCATCTTAATGTCAGTCCTGACAACGATCGCCTGCTTTATCATCCGCGTTTGTATCCGATTCTCCTCAGAAATTCCACTCTTTCACGCTTTTCGCTATCCCCCTCCACTCCGACGGGTTTAAACCCGTCAACAACTCCCAGCACCGCGCGTCCCTGATCGGTCTCAGCTACTATGACCTGAACGGGGTTAGCTGTCGCGCAGTACAGCGTCACGACCTCCTGAACATTCTTGATGACGTTCAGGACGTTTATAGGCCAAGCCCCACGCAGGTAGATGGCGAAGAAGTGGCCGGCACCAACCTCCAGGGCGGTCTTAGCTGCGAGCCGCTTTAAGTCCTCATCGTTCCCCTCGACTCGGACAAGCCTGTGGCCCGATGCTTCGCAGAACGCTACTCCGAAACTTGCACCAGGAACTGTGGTTACGATCGCCTCGTACAGGTCCTCCACCGTCTTGATGAAGTGGGCTTGGCCCAGTATGATGTTTGTTTTTTCGGGTACTTCCACTTGTACAACAAATATTCTCGGCTGCACAGACGGCTATCTCAACTGTTTTATAAAATGCTTTCGGGAGTCGTCTGAGCAAACCGACGTTCTTCGCAATAACCATTTAAGCCGTCGAAGATGAAGGGTACGCGGGTCCGGTGACTCAAATGTCGGATAGTGCCCCGGCTCTAATGCTCGACCGTATTAACTACCTTCAAATCAAGGATCTGACTCCCGATGAAATCGGCGAGCAAGTTAAAAGGTGCATCCCTCTCCTCTTTCCAAAACCAGGTGTTGACTACAAGGTCCACCTGAGCGATTACCCACCGGTTCACGAGGGGGAGGAGCTCGTCACGAGGACCCTATCTGTCTGCCCTTACTGCTACTCGCTAGTTACGGCCGTGCTCGTGAAAAGGGATGGGAAAGTTTACGAGCGTAAGGTGTGCCCCGAGCACGGCGAGTTTGAGGAGCTGTATTTCGGAGACTACTCGCTCTACGAGCGTTTCCGGAGATGGCAGAAGGATGGTAAGGGAGTGTGGACTCCGAACGTTCAGTTGCAAGCCCTATGCCCCTACAACTGCGGGCTTTGCGCCCGGCACAAGAGCCACACTGCTCTGCTGAACATCGCCGTTACGAACAGGTGTGAGCTGAGGTGCTGGTACTGCTTCTTCTACGCCGTTAAAGCTGGCTACGTCTACGAGCCCTCACTCAACCACATACGATTCATGCTGCGGGAGGCTAGGAAGATGCTCCCCTACCCGGCTGTCGCTGTGCAATTCACGGGGGGCGAACCCCTGCTGAGGGAAGATATCGTCGATATAGTGAGGATCGCGAGGGAAGAGGGCTACCACCACGTTCAGGTTAACACTGAGGGTGTGCGGCTAGCCTTTGAACCGGATCTAGCGGTTAAGCTGCGGGAGGCAGGCGCAAACGTCATTTACATCAGCTTCGACGGTGTAACACCGTACACGAACCCGAAGAACCACTGGGAGATACCCTACGTGCTTGAGAACCTCAGAAAGGCGAAGCTGGGGGCCGTGCTCGTTCCTACCGTCATCAAGGAGTACAATCTGCACGAGGTGGGCTCCATAATCCGCTTCGGAGTGAAGCACGCGGACATCGTGAGGGGGGTCAACATGCAGCCAGTATCCATCGTGGGGAGGGTTCCAAGGAGGGAGCGCGAGAAGCTAAGGGTTACAATACCCGACGTTCTAGCAGAGATCGAGAAACAGACGGGAGGCCAGATTAGGAGGGACGACTGGTACCCTGTGCCCACCGTAGCGCCCATCTCAAGATTCGTCGAGGTGATAACGGGTAGACCACAGTTTGAGCTCACGTGCCACTTCGCCTGCGGTGCTGCCACTTACCTCTTCTGGGACAGCGTTGATGAACTAATTCCGATCACGAGGTTTGTCGATGTCGCAGGTGTCATGGAGCTACTGGATAAAGCAGCAAACGACATCAAGCGCGGGAGGAACAAGTACGTTGTTCTACTGAGCGCTCTAACGAAACTGGGTAAGTACGTTGATGTAAGCCAAGCTCCCAGAAGGTTCAGGAAAAAGAGGAGGTTCCTCCGATACATCTTCAACATACTAGTGAGGCACGACTACTCCGCCTTGGGAGAGTTCCACTACCAGTCCCTCTTCTTGGGCTTAATGCACTTTATGGACACTTACAACTACGACGTCAGCAGAGTGCAGAGGTGCGAGGTGCACTACGCCATGCCTGACGGAAGGATCGTGCCATTCTGCACATTTAACGTACTCCCCGAAATGTATAGGGATCGTGCTCAAAAGTTCTTCTCCTACACGATGGAAGAGTGGGAGAAAATCTCTGGAAGGAAGCTTTCCGAAGAGGTGTACGTTCGAAATATTAAGAAACTCATGAGCGGTGAGCCGTACAAGAGAGCTTACGAAGGCATAGCCGATGTATTCTCCATACCCTACGAGGAGCACGTCATGGCATCGAAACGCTTCGGGATACCAGTGGAGGAGTGAAGCCACGATGATGGTTAAAACGTTCGATTTTTACGTTAGGTTTGACGATCCAGCTCCCCGTACGGTCAAAGCTAAGGGGAGGCTTTACTTAGTTAAGAATCGCAGGTTAACTGAGGTTCAGGGTACAGCGAGAACCTTCATTTTATCGGAGGATGCTCTCCACTTTGACATGGACTTCGGGGATACTCTGCAGCTAAGCGTAGCTGACATTGCACATGCGATTGCACGGGATGAGTTCGACTGCAAGGTCTCGGTATACGAGGCTGAGGGAGTCGTCTTGAAGCTGTACGATGTATTAGACAATAACTCTCCAAAGAAGCTAGTGATGGTTTTTAAACCGAATAAAGGTGAAGCGGTAGAGCGCTACGTATGGAGCATGACTAATAGGGCTCAATGGCGGAGCAGGAAAACAGAGATATCCGGGCTTCTCGAGTTGCACGAGGCCGATTTAGCTAAACTATTCCCAGATTGGGAGTAACGGACCCGAATTAAGGTTCTAGCATTTCGGCAAATGCCTAGGTTGAAATCGTCAGCAATCAATTATGCTTTTATAGCAATATATAAGTATTTACTGAAAAACTTATAAGGAGATCGCGGAGAAAGCTGCGGAGCCCCTATGACGGATTCTGAAAGAAATCATCTGCTTGAACATGTTGTCCTCGTTTCTAAGGAGATTTTAAGAAACACCAAGTCCCGGATGGTCTCGATAAAGCTCCGTACCCTTCTACGTTACGCGTACGTAGCATACAAGCAGAGGACTACCGACCTGAACGCCATTAGGGGGCTAGTTCCCCGCGTGAAACCTCCCTCTAGGTTGACCAACCAATACTTTTACCGGGAGATGGAGAGGGTTCTGAGAAACAATTTTAATATTAGGATAGAAAATAGGAGACAATTTCGGTACGTAGTTTTCTACAAGTAGTGATCTTCTGATTTTTATCCTTCGTTTTTGACTCCTTTCCTCACTTTGACAGCGACCCCTGTCTTCTTCGTTACAATTGTGCTGCCACTTACTACAGCCTTACCGATAGCAATTAGGCGTCCCTCATCGTCAACGACGAGAGTTTCATCACCAGGTTTAAGCTCTGTATCAGCCGTTACCACGTGTTTGCAAAAGACACTTCTTCCTTCAGCTACAAACTTGGCTAAATCTTTCTGAACTACCACGCGAGATTTAGGGTATGGGAGTATAGCTAGGAGTTTCTTGGCTCCTCTCAGCGATGGTACGAAGAAGCCGTCATTGGCCCTTACAGTGCCTATCAATTCCCCATTCACGTAAACCTCCCTTATCCTGCCCGTAAGAGGCGATCTACGCACTTCGACAACCCCGTTCAGCAGGTTTTCAGCCCCTTTCCCAAACTGATAGGCCAGAAGCGCCTTTAGCTCTCTCAACTCCAAGTCACTTGGACTGGCTAGCCTAGCCTTATCCATAATTCATTTCCCTTTATTGTTCGAATTTTAACTCTTCAAGGATTCTGATAGCCCTCTTTAGTTTTTCAACAGCTACCCCATTGTCGAGCGCCTCTAGATCGCTGCCGCAGTTCGGACACCGAAACATGTAGTCTACTACTTCGTCGAACGAGTACTTGAACCTGCAACTGGGGCAGTAAAAGAAGCTGTTACCCTCCTCGTACTCTAACCGGCGCCTAAGAATCTCTAACGCTTTACGCCGGCGCTCCTCCAGCACCCGAGTGGGGAAGTCGTCCGTTAGCCGCCAGTAGTACAGGTACCAGCCCTGATCCACGTCTCTCACGCGACGGTACTTCACTAACCGCGACTCGTAGAGAGCGTTCAGAGTCCTCCTTATCACGCCAATCTCGATCCCCAGCGCTTGAGACAGTTGCTCATCTGTCGCTTCACCTACCTTTATCAGCCGGTCTATGATCCTACCAGCGATCTCACCGTGAATTTTCCTCGCGAGTGTAGATAGTACCTGCTCCCTCTCACTCACCAATTCATCACCCCGCTACATCCGAATCGGGTCGATCCCAGCGTAACCCCCTTAGGTTAATTAAGCCCTGCCCCCCTTATCAAGCTTTTCTGGATGGCGCGTACGTCGGGAGTACTGAGCGTAGCGTCCCTTACCTACTGTTGGACTGCTCGACTTCTGCGGGATGCGCGGGGGGATTCGGTTTAGCCGGATCATCGGTGGATCCTTTCAACGATTTTGCTGCGCGGTGAGGGTATAATCCTTATTTTCGCGTCGAGGTATTCCTTCAATAACTCTGCTCCTCCGAAGAACCTATCCAGGAAGACGGCTAAAGCGCCCACTTCGCTGTGCGGCTGGTTCCCAATGGCTACGTTGAAGTCTGCGAGCTCGTAGAGCTCTGCAGGAACTTTCTCAGCCCCCACTACGACCATGACTTTCCTACCTCTCCGCTTGATTCTCTCAAGAACATTAGATCCTACGATGTTTTCTCCGTACATCGTCAGGTGAACTACGATGCCCCCTTCCTCTTTCCATTGGTTAATGGCTTCCCTGTACGAACGCACGATTTTCACGAAAAAGGGACCACCCCAGGTTTCAACGACCCTCTGGATGCTTTTGATAACGGTCTCCTCGATCTCCCCTGCGAAGATCACCCCCTGAGCGCCGAAAGCTCTCGCAACCAAACCCACGTGAGTGGATATCCTCTTATCCCTGCCGGGCCTGTGCCCTACCCTCAGGACTACCACTATCGGCTCTTCTCCAGCCTCGAGATGAACGCTCTTAGCCACTCCTCTCTCCCCTCCACAATTGCCTTAATACGACCATTATCCTCGATAATCTGCCTGATGTAGATTTGCTTTGAAAGCTTCGAAAGATCGTCCGCAGTCGGCAACTCTATTTCAGCTATAGCGTAGTTCGGCAGCTTATCGAGTATGCTCCTCTTTAATGCATCCAACCCAAAGCCCGTACGCGCCGATATGGCTATTGGCTCCAAGCCCAGCCTTCCGGCAATTTCGAGCGCGCCACGCAGCTCATCTTCGCTGATCAGATCTACCTTATTGGCCACCGCGAGTATCCGATTCCTATCTACCCCCAGCGACTGAAGGGTCGTAAGGCCAGCTGTAAGTTTCCGCTCGATTTCGCCGAGCTCCTCACTGGCGTCGTAGACTAGGAGCACTAGATCCGCGAGGACTACCTCCCCAAGGGTCGTGTAGAAAGCGTCGAGAAGCTGCGGGGGTAGGCAGTCGATGAAGCCAACGGTGTCAGAGACTATGACGGGGCGCCCCTCGATGATAGCGCGCCCCATCTTCGTGGAAAGAGTGGCGAAAGGTTTACCATCAACGTAGGCGGCCTGCCCGGTGAGTGCAGTGAAGAGCGTGGTTTTTCCGGCTCCCGTGTAGCCGGTCAATGCCAGGTAGTAGAGGCCGCTATCGATGCTCCGCCGCCGCCATCTTTCCGCTTTGCGAGCCCTCAGCTTGGCCAATTCATCCTTGATGTTCGCGATACGCCTTCTCACGTGCTTGTAGTAGGTATCGATCGCGTACTCGCCACCACCCATGAAGCCGTGCAGCTCGCCGATCTTCGCCAACCTGAGCCATTCTCTGGCAAACGAGAGCTCCCTGCTCAGCTTGGCCAGCTCGATTTGGAGCTTTGCCTCCTTACTACCAGCCCGCTTGGAGAAAACCTCTAAGATGAGGTCGAACCTATCAATCACGTCGACTTTAAGCTCCTTCATCAAGTTGTAGGCCTGGTGGGGTTTAAGCTCGTTAAAGAAAATGACCTTCTTCGCCCCCTTGCTTCTGACAAGCTCAGCCAGCATAGCTACTTTACCAGCGCCGATGTTGTACTTGGGGTCGGGATCCCGCACCTGGCTGACTACGTCCACGACTACGTAGCCCGCAGCTTCCGCCAGATCCTTGAGCTCGTACAGAAGGCTCTTTTCACTTCTACGCCTTCGTTCAACTAGGATTACGGGCGTGTAATCTACCCCTCGTCCTCCTCCCTGAAGACCACTACGTCTCCGAGCGTTTGCTCCCAATCGGCTCCCACCCCCGCCTTCCCCACGCGCTCCTCCTCCACTACTTCTACTAGCTTAACTTTAAGAATTCTCTCAAGCTTTTTCGCTAAATCGACGGGAGGGACTAGGCTTCCCTCCTCAATCCTCCTGATAACTGACACCTTAACCCCAACCATAGCTGCTAAGGCATCCCTCGTTAAACCAGCGCGCTCCCTAGCCTCCCTAACCACTTCAGCGAATCCCTCGATGACTTCTTCCGTGACTTGCGTTCTCCGTACGCGTGCGGGTACTCTTTTTGGTTCTCTTTTGGGCTCGACCTGACGCCGCTGGCCCAGCGGTCCATACACTTTACTGGCACGCTTAACGCATCTCTCGCAGAGGATGAGCTCAGCCCGATCAACGAGACCCAAGTACGGGACTCCTCTGATCTCCTCGCCGCAAAGCTCGCAGCGCACAATGCTGAGGCTCGGACGCGCTTATAACGTTTTGCATCGTGAGCAACTTTAAAAGAACATCAGACTAGAGAGCAGCAGTGCCGAGCAAGATACTTACGGTGCGGGAAGCGCTGACCCATCCAGTGAGGAGGCAGATCATGCTAGCGTTATTCGATAATCCCGGCATAAATTTGCGGCAACTAGCCAGGCTGCTGAACATCGGTCCGGGGACGCTCGCGGGGCATCTGATGATTCTGCAGAGGTTAGGGCTCGTGAGGGAGGAGCGAAAGGGCAAAAAAGTTTCCCTATACGTGAACGAAGATTTCGTGTTGGGGGCGTGGTACCGATGAGCTTCATCTACGCGCTGCCAGATGAGATAAAGAGTGGTAAAACGACGGACGTGTACTTCGAGAGGACGCTTCAGACCCTAACTGGCGAAGGCTTAGACAGAGTGGAAGTTGCAGCTGAAGTGACGATCAGCGCGATCCCAGAAGACTACAAGTGGGTGGTGTACGCCGGTTCAATTGAGGTTCTCCGCCTTCTCGAGGGTAAGCGCGTTAACGTTTACTCGGTACCGGAGGCCACGCTACTGAGGCCAGCGGATTACAGAGGGGTTAGGATGCCGGTCATGGTCGTAGAGGGGCCGTACGGGGAATTCGCCCTCTACGAGACCGCCCTTCTCGGCTTCCTTGCAGCAGCGTCAGGGATCGCCACGAAAGCCGCGAGGGTGAAGAAGGCTGCCGAGGACAAGATTGTCCTATCGTTTGGCGCCCGCCGGACGCACCCCGCCATAGCTCCGTGCGTAGACTACTACGCCTACATTGGGGGCTGCGATGGGGTCTCCTGCGTAAAGGGTGCAGAGCTTATCAGCATACCCCCGTCAGGGACGATGCCCCACAGTCTCATGATCGTGTTCCGGGCCGTGAGGGGGGACCACACGCAGGCTTGGCTCGCTTTCGATAAGCACGTGGATCCCAGAGTCCCTAGAGTCGTGCTAGCTGACACATTCTGGGACGAGACGGAGGAGGCGCTGAAGGCGGCTGAGCTCTTAGGCGATAAGCTTTGGGGGGTGCGCCTCGACACCCCGGGGAGCAGGAGGGGCAATATGACTTCCATCGTGAGGGAGGTTAAATGGAAGCTAAAGGCTGCCGGCTATACCAACGTAAAAATCGTTGTTTCGGGCGGGCTTAACGAGTACAGCATCCCAGCCCTCGCCGAAGCGGGAGCCGACGTCTTCGGAGTGGGCTCAGCGATAGCTAACGCACCCTACATAGACTACGCACTAGACATCGTGTCCGTAAAGGTTGGAGAGAAGTGGGTACCGATAGCGAAAAGAGGTAAGTATAGTGGGAAAAAGCAGGCCTATAGGTGCTGGGAGTGCCTCATCGACCTTGTCGTGCTCGAGAGCGAGGGGGCACCCAATTGCCCCCGCTGCGGACGTCCCATGCAACCCCTTCTGGTCAAAGTGATGGAGCAAGGAAAAATATTGGTAGAAGTGGAACCACCGCAAAAGCTTCGTGAGAAAGTACTTTCCCAGATAAAGAGGGTGGAGTTGTAAAAGTCGGACGATAAACCGTTAAAACAGATCCTTCTGAGTGGGTGCCTACAAAATCCGCTTGGTGGGCCCGCCGGGATTCGAACCCGGGACCTCCCGCGCTCCTAGCCCGATTGACCCGCTCAGCTGCAACCTGAAGCTTGTAAGGCGGGCGCCCCACCGCTGGGCCACGGGCCCGCGTGACCCTTAAGCAGGCAATTTAAATAATCTGCTGTGCCCTTGCCGCCTGTGAGCTACGAGTACGAGGTTATACACAGGCCGGAGCTGGGAAAATTCCTGATACGATTGGCGCCCGGAACCTTTGCCTTCCTCGGCTATGAAATAAGGGAGGGCAAGATGTACATAACGAAGACTTACACTCCGCCCGAGTTCAGGGGAAGGGGGATTGCGACCAGCTTAACCGATTACGCGGTGAACTGGGCTAGAGAGAACGGCTACAAGATTGTTCCTGTGTGTAGCTTCGCCGTCAACTACTTCAAAAAGAATAGGGAGCTGCAGCACTTACTAGACGAGGAGGGGTTCCGCGCGCTTCAGGGCTAACAGAGATCGATGCAGCACACCGCCTTAACGACACCCTCCCTAGCGGACATCAGGCAGAGCTTATCGACGATGATGCTCTCGCTCATCGTCCGGCTGGCTTTAACAGCCTTCAGTACTGTTTCATACAGATCAATGCTGGCCTTTTTCCGCGTATGAGCAATCGAAACATGCGGTCTGAACGTCCCGTACCGCTCCTCGCAGTTAGGAAAGAGCTGGGACAGCCTGTCGCGCAGCCTGATGAGCAGCAGCTGGCTATCGAGTGTGGGGACTGCAGCCAGGTACCGCGGCTTTGACTCGCTCGGGAATGCTTGAAGCCCCTGGAACTCCAGTCTAAGCTTTGTATGCCGTACGCTCGAGAGCCTGGCACATGTTTCTACAGGGTCGGGCAGATAACCTAGATAGAGGAGCGTTAAGTGCCTCTGCTCGACGGGTAGCGGAGTAAAATCCTGTGGTATGAAGCGGTCGAACCTCGTTAATGGGGCGAAGAAGCCGATGAAATAGGTCGTCATGCTAGCGGTGAGATGAGGGGTAGCAGGTATTCTTTCACCGTGGATGAGATGTCCTCCGCCGAGATCTTGGACAAGGCGACGATTGTGCACGAGTCGCTGACTCCGAGCACCAGACCATCGCTCGTCTGGAAGAGGACGTAGCGGATCTCGCTTGTCGCGGCGAACTCCTTGTAGAGTTCGCTGTCGGAGACTGCCGCTCCCGAAAGAACGACCCTGCGGAGCCCTGGAACCCTTACCATGTCGAAGACCACAAGCTTGATCACGCTGCCAGCGAAGGCTTCTAGAACCCTTTCAGGGCGCAAGCTGATTTCCAGGACTTCCACGTTAGCTAAGCGCGATAGTATCCTCGCGGCCTTTGCAGCCCTTCTTCTACCCGCAAACACTACGAGGAAGGGCTTCCCCCGGAAGTTGTAGATCTCGAAGGGGACTTTCAAACCCTCGGCTAGCTCCACGGAGCCTACAGCACCCGTGCCCGTCCTCCGGGCGGCGACTCCCGGGGAGCCCTCCTCGAGCGCCTCGATGATGCGGTCTAGCGTTGCGCCTTTCAACTCGTACACTTTGCAGGCTAGCGGCATCCCCCGCGGAAACCTCCCGATGCTGTAATAAAGGCTAACGCGCAACTTTGTACGCAGGTTTAAAAACTACAAGTTGAAGCGGAGCCCAATGTCCACTAGCGAGGCAGTCATCATCAGGGACCCGGCGGTAGCCAAGCTTCTCGCAGATGACACTAGGAGGAGAATCCTCTCGTTGCTCCGGTACGCTGAGATGACACCCCAGCAGCTGGCGAAGGTCCTCGGCAAGAACGTCTCGTCAATCACCCACCACCTCTCCGTCCTCGAGCAGGGAGGTCTCGTTAAGGTGGTGAAGGTGGGTAAGAGGGGCAACCTCTTGGTCAAGTGGTACAGGGCTACAGCCCGCAGGTTCATCGTCTCCTACGAGCTAGCGGAAGGCCTGATTCCCGGTAGCGAGGACTACGCCTCAATCGTTGAGGAGCGCGCCAAGGCTGCGGCCGCCAATCTGGCGGCTATGGCGCCCCACCTCAGGGACAGGATACCCGAGCTGGCGGAGCTCATAAGGAAGGTGCACATCCTCTGGACTGAAGCCTACGAGAAGGCTATGGAGAAGTGCCCGAAGGAGGGGGATGCCTGCACCAACGATATGACTGTCAAAACCCTAGCGGCTGTGCTCCTGTACAAGAAGCCCGAGTACAACGCGACCCTGAGGCGCCTCGCGGAAGTGCTCGGTGATCTCGTTGGTTAAAGCCAGCGCCCCGGCAAAGACCATACTCGTCGGCGAGCACTTCGTCGTAGCCGGCTGCCCCGCGATCGCCGCGGCCATCGATGTGCGCGCAACAGTTGAGGCTGAGAGGCTGAGCGCTAGTGGGATCATTGAAGTGGACTCCAGAGAGCTGGGGAGGCAGGTGTTCGAGGCGGGTAAGGCGGCCAGCGGCCCCCTCTACCCGGTGTACGTGGCAGCCAGCGAGGTCCTGAAGCTCGCTGGCTGCGACATCGGCCTTAGGCTGCGAGTGGAGTCGGGCATTCCGCCCTCATCGGGCATGGGCTCGTCGGCGGCAGTAGCGGTAGCGACCGTTACGGCTGTTGCCGCGCTGCTCGGGATCTCCCTACCCCCCGGCGAGATATCTAGGGTAGCCTACGCGGCTGAGACGCTAGTCCACGGGAGGCCCAGCGGCATAGACAACACGGTCTCAACCTACGGCGGCGTCATCTACTACAAGAGGGGGGAGGGTTTCACCAAGCTTAAGGCGGATCTAAGCCCCGTCCGCATCATACTGGCGGACAGCGGCATACAGCGGTCCACTGGCGAGCTCGTCTCCAAGGTTCTCGCGCTTAAAGCCAGGCACGCTAGCATCCTAGACCACGTCTACGAAGCGGCGGCAAACCTCGCGGAAGCAGCTAAGGTGGCGATAGAGCGCGGCGACTACCCCACGCTGGGCGAGCTGATGAACATCAACCACGGGCTCCTCAGCGCGATCGGAGTTTCGAACGCGAAGCTAGAGGAGTTGGTGTACGCTGCCCGCCAAGCCGGAGCCCTCGGAGCCAAGATAACGGGCGCGGGAGGTGGAGGAATGGTACTCGCGCTAGCCTGGAGCGAGGACGCGGGAAAAGTCGCCCAAGCGCTCTCTAGACTATCGGAGCGAGTAATCGTAGCTACCATAAGCCAGGAAGGAGCGAGATTGGAAGCCTAGGCGGGCATTTTCCAGTCGTGGGCGAACGAATAGGGCAGCTGCTTAAGCTCTATGGCTAAGACAAACCGATGGTGCGGCCGCCGGGATTCGAACCCGGGTCCTCCGTGCGGTATCTCCGCTCTCCGGCGTGGCAGGCCGGCGTCCTACCAGACTAGACTACGGCCGCTCGCAAGGGATTCCTGCTGGGAACGCTTTAAGGCTTTCGCGCCTTCCAGCTGCTATCTGTACGCTGCCGTATTCGTCTGGTGTTTGGCTATGAGTGCTCCTACGCGCCGTTTTCTAGGCTAGCGAAGAGTTTAAGTGGGCCTGTGCAACTTCTCTCCCTAGCCGGGGTCGCCTAGCCTGGTCGAGGGCGCCGGACTCATAATCCGGGCCCGGGATAGGATATCCGGTTAGCGGAAGCCCCGCCCGGAGAACCCGGGTTCAAATCCCGGCCCCGGCACCAATACCCTACGTGCGTTGATGCTTGTTATGTCCCTCCAAATTGCTGCGCGATGGATCTAGTCCGACTGCGAGCGGCAAACTTCTCTCAATAGGTGCTCTTAAATGGCGTTAAATCGCAATGATTCGTGAGGAGCAAAAGGTGGGAGGAAACGTGTACGTCCTTAACGATCTTGAGTGTAGATATCTTACACACGTTTTAGATGATGCTTACAATCGCCTAAAAGATGACTACTTGGAATCGTCTGCGCTTGGCCCAGCTAGGCTTTACTCTGCGAGAGATAGTACTGACAAGGAATTTTGGGCGTTATTCTGCGCTTTGATAGACTTTCAGATTCCCGTAGTGAGCATTTTGAATCCTATGCTGAAAGGTTTACTGTCTTATATGGAGGAGCATGGTATAAAGTTCATCGACTTACTTGATGAGGAAGATTTAGCTAGGAATGTGTTCACCAACTTTCAATGGAAGAGTAGTACGGGTGTTAAGAGGGGCTTTAGGCATAGGTTCGTCAAAATTGAGGATTTAATCGAACTCCTCACGATTTTTAAGAGAGTAATCGGTGATTACGGCTCGCTTAGGACTATCGTTGAGGACGCTTACAAATGTTCTTTACATCTGGAAGAGCCAATGGAAGCCGTCTTGCATACGCTCGTTGGAGTGTTTCGCAAGTATGGCGGTAGGCCGCCGCTCACACCCGTAAGATTCTCCTCGCCATTAAAGCGGTTGAACCTCTTTATGAGGTGGATGGTCAGGCCATACCCGGATCTCGGTCTATGGGATTTTATTAGCAAGAGGCATCTCCTGGTATCTCTTGATGAGGGTCTCCGCAGGGTACTCTCAAGAGCTTTTTGCGTAAAAGTAGGCATGAGTTGGGATGGAGTAGTAGGGGCAACAAGGTTTCTAAGGAGGATAAACCCGGGAGACCCAGTAAAATACGACTACCTGCTTTCCAGGGTTTCGATAAAGGGGTACTGCACTAAGGATCTATCGAGGACGAGGTGCTACCTGTGTCCACTAATAAACGTGTGCAGAAGCTCAAATTTTACTCCAAAGCCGAAAACCTCGTCCTTAAAGGGAAAAGAGCGCGAAATTTTTGAACGTTTTCTCAGCCGCTATGGGCATGAGTACGACTCTATACATTCAGAATTTCCTCTTGGAAACTATACGGCCGATGCCCTCTTGCACAAACTCAACTGTGAAACACAGATTGTTGAAGTTGAGGAGCAACTTAACTATAATGCTATAGGCCAAGTGCTAATCTATCGCTACCTGTACTTTAAAATTTATGGTAAAGCAGCCAAACCAATCGTAATCTGCACGCGTAGCAGAAGAGAGTTGAAAGAAGCTTGCGAGCGCGAACAAGGGATAACGGTCATAGAAGTAGGTTATATAAGATAAATAGATAGATTGATTTAGAGATAAGATAGAGGTACGTTAAATTAACTTTCATGGCTAAATCCTCAGTTTATGTACTTTTCCCATATAGGGGTAATCTCTAATTACAACTAATAAGTTTTTGTTTTCATATCATACTTATCT
>Ga0209080_1000243_pt1 | contig 41062 bp, 36 predicted proteins | sample JNZ110809AmetaG_FD_184123 | JGI IMG/M metagenome (GOLD analysis project Ga0209080, IMG submission 184123) | Hot spring microbial communities from Jinze hot spring, China to study Microbial Dark Matter (Phase II) - JNZ 110809A (SPAdes) (version 3) ...
CTTCATACGTATGGTTAACTCTCTAGTCTCCAGAGGCTCTGGAAGTCTCTGACGGCTTTAGCTAAATTTTCAATTTTCCTGAAAGCCTGTATGTTCCTACGCCAATCCTCGGGAAGTTTTTCAGCTATATGTCCAATCATTCGACTGTCCATGATCACTATTATCCCCCTATCCTCTGGTTTTCTGATTAAGCGTCCAGCTGCTTGAGCCAAAGCATTAATACAGGGATTTACATTGGCATACTCGTAGCCCTTCTCACCAAACTTCTCGACGAAATACTTGGTTAATGCTTCTTGAAGTTCCGTTTTCTTAGGATAAGGTAAACCGACTATTACAACGGCTGATAATAGGGAGCCTAATTCATCTGAGAAGTCTACACCTTCACTGACTTTTCCTCTTGCAACAGCCATTACTGTTGGCTTACTATTAGTCTTTAGAAACTTGTAAACGTCTTCAAAAGACGTATCTTCATTTTCATATAAAACTGGTGTTTTAAAGTCTTTTGAGTACTGTTTAACTGCGTTCATCACTTCATATGATGGAAAGTATAAAGCCATAGCCCCATCGATAGAATCCCTTAAAACCTTAATGTGTTCAGCTATTTTAACCCATTCTTCTTCACACCTCCTGGTAAACTTTGTAGTTACACCTAAGTCTACGAAAATAGCCCTATTCTCCTCTGGAAATGGATATGGAAGGTCAAGTTTACTGACGCGATTCTTATTTAAGCCTAAGACTTCAATGTAGTAGTCCATATCCCAAAGCGTTCCAGACATAAGTGTAACCGCATAAATGTCATTGAGTACAGACGCTACGGGAGATGGGTCTAAAAGCCTTAATCCAATCCTATAATTTAGGGAGCCATCTCTAAAGGTGAAACCTTCTATATACTTTACAAAATTAGACTCTTCAGATTCGACAAGATGCTCGAGAAAAACCCCAACTCTAGATGTGTATGAAATAGGCGGTAGACCTTCAGAAATCTTCATAGACCTTATAACCTCACCTTCCTCTTGAAAGAACTTGGCGAACTCTAAAAGCCCACCATACTGGTCTGCGTTTAAAGTAGTACTCAAAAGTTCCTCAATGTACACATCTTCTAGAAGTCTAACCTCGTCCTGCTGAATTTGGAGGTTGTCTCCCAGTCTTTTTACGGCAGTTAAAATATTTTTCAAGTATTCGGTTGCATTTGAACTATAACGCTCACATTCTCTGAGGGCCCTCTCTAGAGTAACCGTTGAAATAGTCTCCGTAGTTAGTTCTGTTAAATAGCTTGGTAGCGAGTGTGCTTCATCAACGACGCATATGGTGTCTTCAAGGTGTATGGAGGCTTTCGTAAAGGTGCTTTCTCTCACAGCGTCCATAAAGAGGTAGTTGTAGCTCCCAACGATGACGTCCGCCTTCTTGAGTAGGAGCTTGGAAACCTCGTAGGGGCATAGCTCCAGGTCTATACATAGGTTGAAAACCTCATGTGGAGTTGAAGCTCCAACTTCTCCGAGTTTATCCAGAGCTTTTAAAGCCTTCCATGATGGTCGTTTACCTGAGAAGGTAGACTCATAGAAGGCGCATTTCTCATTTAGAGAGCGACTTCTGAGGCTTTTACAATACTTTAAGAAGTCTCCATATGGTATGTTTTTAATATCGTCTAAAGAAGTCTTAGGGCACATGTGTTTCCGACTCGTAAGTGGGACTACTGTAAACTTCTCCGATGAAAACTGGGATATTCTCCTAGCCTCCCTACAGTAGATTTCAAGCTGGTTTCTAGTCCTAGTTAGGACAAGAAGCCTCTTGGATAATCCGAGGCTTCTAACAGCCATGTAAGCCGTTAAAACGGATATACTTTTACCCGTCCCACATGGACTTGAAAGAAGTGCAATTCTACCGTTTTTGAAAGCTTCAAATAGGAAGCGTATGGCTTTAAGCTGACCAGACCTGTAAGATTTATACGGGAAGAACTTGGCGAAAAGTTCTTTATACTCCACAAAGCTATAACTGGAAACTCTAAAGCTTAAGCTTTTTAGAATCTTAGATATATATTTCCCCAGGAGGGTTAGTGGTTTTGAAGATTCTCTGGGCGCCTTGGAGGGCGAAATACGTAGAGAAGCCTGCGGAGAACTGTATATTCTGCGATAAAATCCGTGAAAATAAGGATGAAGAAAACTTGATAGTTTTAAGAGGCCGAAGGGTGTTTATAATGCTTAACAGATATCCTTATAATACCGGACATCTCATGGTGGCACCCTATAGACACATTGCAGATATGGAGGAGCTTAGTGAAGACGAAGCTATGGAGATTTTCAAGCTTTTGACGGAATCTATTAAAGCGCTTAAAAACACCTTTAAACCAGATGGATTTAACATAGGTGTAAACCTTGGCAGAGCCGCTGGAGCCGGCGTAGAGGGGCATATACATTTTCATGTTGTCCCAAGATGGCTTGGCGATACAAACTTCATGCCTGTCATTTCTCATACGAAAGTCATGCCTATTTCTCTAGAAGAAGTCTATACGAAGATTAAAAAAAGCATAAAATCCTTTTGAAGACTATTCATATAGGCTAATCACATATTAACGTTCCTATTTTAACACCTTTAACGGCTAATTCAATATTCTCAGGTTTAAAACCGTTTAAAACTATGGTTTTGATTTTATGTCTAGCTATTAATCTGGCCGCTTTTGGATCTATTATCGTTTTTAAACCTGCTTCATAATGTACACGTCCAAACATATTTTTAAGCTCTTTGAAGCTTAGATTGTCGATTTTAAAGGCGTCGGGATATCGTGACGGGTCTTTGTTATAGATGCCGTCTCTATTGGTAGCTTTAATCAGCAGATTAAAGCCAAGTTTAATTGCTGCAAGAACTGCTACAGTATCAGTAGTCATACCTGGCTTAATCCCACCCATAACTACGATGCTGTGTTTTTTAAACAGTTTAGAGACTTCTCCTATTCTCTTAGGGATTGTCACGGGAGTTGTTGGTCTTAGTGCTTCAGCTAGCAGTTGGGCGATTACTCGTGATGCTTGTATGGCTATTCTATCTTGACTTTCTTGGGACATGTTCATCATCTTCGCATTTTCTATCAGTATTCTAGCCAGTTCTCCTCCCCCGGTTACGACGAGTAGTTTAAAACCGTTTTGAGAAAGTTTACCTAAAATTTTAGAGTATTCTAGTATAAGAAGTGGATTTAACGGAGAGGCTATGACAGAACCGCCTATTCTAAGCACTATTTTCATTGGAAACACCACCTAAATTTATTTAAACTGACTTCGTCATAGTTTAAAATACTATCTATTGAGAGGAGAGATTTTTGAGCAGAATTAGAAGGGGCTTTTCAAATCAAGTTTTTCAGGTTCTTTCTTCACCGATTAGGTTTGAAGTCCTTAGACTTCTAAGGCTAAACCGTACTTTAACCTATAGTGAAATTATGGATATGCTAGGTTTAGAACCAGCTAAACATGCTGGTAAGTTTGCATATCACCTCAGAAGCCTTGTAAAGGCTAGACTTATTGAAAAGACGGATGACGGTAAGACTTATCGGCTTACAGACCTTGGGGTTAGAGTTTTAGAGTTCGCTCAAGAGCTTAATGAATATCTTATGAAGAAAGCTGGTAAACTTCTGGTTAGAAGTTCTAGAATGGCTATAGAAGAGTTTGACAGGCTTAGAATAGTGAATAGTCTTATTAAAGAAGCGCAGGTTCCTTTAGACTTGGCCGAATCTATTTCGCTTGAAGTTGAAAGAAGACTTGTAAACCTTCAGGTTAAATATTTAACTGCTCCACTTATACGAGAAATAGTTAATGCAATTCTCATAGAGAAGGGGCTTGAGGAGTATAGGCATAGACTTACAAGGCTCGGCCTTCCGGTTTACGACGTCGTTAAAACATTTGAAAAAGCTAGTACGATGAAAACGCACGTCGAAGAGGTTAGAGAAATAGCTGGTGAAGCAGTTTTAAGAGAATATACTCTTTTAAACGTTCTACCTAGAGACGTTGCCGACGCATACTTAAGTGGAGACATACATTTAGAACTCCCAGGGTCTTGGATACTTAGACCCGACGTCATCCAACATGACATACGGCTGATTCTGACGGGTAAGTTTCCAAACATGCCCAGTAAAAGCCCAACGACGTTAACTTCAGCATTAAACAGGCTTAGGGTTGCCGCCTACAACAGCAGTTTTGAGGTTAATTTAGACCAGGGGTTTGACATGTTCAACGTCTTCTTAGCGCCTTTCACCAGAGGAAGAAGGCTTGTGGAAGTTAAACGGGCGCTTCAAGTATTCATAGAATCTATGAGAATCTCCTCAAATCTCAACGTCAACTTTGGATTAGAAGTGGGTTTAAATCGGAAGATTGAAAACCTTAAAACTATACCTGGTGGAGAAGTTTATGGAGACTATCGAGATGAAGTTTTAACGTTTACACAAGCTCTTATAGATGTCTTAAAGAAGGAGTATTCGAGGAGCCCACTCTACAATTTCAATTTGACAATCAAGATTAGAGAATGGCCTCTGAAAGACGAGTGGATAGAAGTAATGAAGAGCATACACGATGCTGCGAAGTTTGGCATACCCATTGTAATAGCTAATCTAACGGATGTAGATGATAACACCAGCTTCTCAAGCTATGGATTTAGATTTGAGCCTCTTTCAGACTGGGAAGTGGATACGCTAGCAGTACCTATGATTGTAGACGTTTCCATAAACATGCCTAGGCTCGCTCAAATATCTAAAGGAAGCGATGAACGCCTCTGGGAGAATTTACAGAAGATAATGGACAAGGCTATTGAAGCAATACATATTAGGAGGGGGGCTTTGGAGAGCCGGATTAAAGAGGGGCTTCTACCGAATATTTCTCAACCAGACGATCCATATGTGAGGTTTAAAGCCATGTTTTCAGCTCTTGGACTATTTGGACTTAATGAAGCTACTGTTCTACACACAGGCTCAGACCTTACGAGCACTACATCACAAGCTGCTATGCTTAGAGTTTTAAGGCGTATACGCGCATACTTAGATGCAAGTAGAGATAGAATTGGATTGACGAGTATATGCGGTGAAGAGGGCGCATCTAGGCTTGTAAATCTAGACCTCAATAACTACGGTAAATCCATCTTAAACAGTCAAGGTTTCAGGAGAGAGCCATACTACACCGATGTATGCGTAGTGCCTTTAGAATACGGCATACCGCTTTCTAAAAGGCTTGAAATAGAGGAGAAAGTGGGTTCTATAATGAATTATGGAACTCTTCCAGTCATAGAGGTGAATTCGAACGAAGTTGATGGTGAAACTCTCTTTAAGACGACATCATACATAGTGTCCAAGTATAAGCAACTCAGATGCTTCACATACTCGACCTTCACAACGTACTGTAAACGATGCTCTAAACTGTTTGAAGGCTATTGGGATAGATGCCCGAAGTGTAGCAACATAGCTACCGTAGTTCAATACGGCAGAACTCCAACCCTAGTTAAACCAATATACAGGTGGACTTCTGAAAAAAGAGCGAATATGTTTCTAAGAAAAGCTTACGGTGTTAAAGACATCGAATCCTTAACCTCTATTTTAAGCCCGGCTTAGAATTGATTTATAATATCTTCTCTAGTCATAACTATTCTGCAGTAGTGGCATCTAAGCCTTAGAGGCTCTACGCTTTCAACGATAAACGTAGGTTGAACGGGTTCTCCGCTGTTTGTTATACAAGATGCATTCGCACATTTGATCACGCCCTTTATGATTTTTGGAAGTTTAACTTTATTCTTTTCAACTACCTCATAGTTCCGTATAATGTTTATGGTGGCGTTTGGAGCTATTAGAGCTATTTTATGGACTTCATCTTCTCTAAGCTCTCGATTCTCAACCTTCACAATATCTTTTCTGCCGAGCTTTTGACTTGGGACATTCATAAGAATACTTATAATATTGCCCTCTTTACCGGTTAATCCTATTATCCTGAGAACCGCTAAAGCATATCCAGCAGTTATGTGGTCTATGACGGTTCCATCTTCAATCTTGCTAACTCTCAGCTCTTTTTCAACCATAAAGCCACCCTTTTAAGTGTACTAAACTAAATCTAAAATAGATTTAGTTTAAAAAGCTTACAGCTTCCATAATTCCGCTGGATTTCTCGATAAGTTAGATAAACTCAGGTAGTTTTCAAATTCAGTGGATTCTCCTAAAGTTTATGATGTATACATATGTTTCAGGGGTTAAACTAGGATAGTGCCTTTTAAGAGCTTTGATAAGCTCCATTCTATTTTTAAACCCATCTTTTCTAGCGTCTTCATCGTTTAGCTCTAAGAGTTTCTTCCGAGTAACGCTTCTTACTATAGCATATCCGCAGCTTACACCGCCAGCTATTAATTCAACTAAGTCTCCAGGTTTAACGTGTGCATTCACTCTTATGGTCGTCGTTTTCCGTCCATCCTTCAAAGCCTCTCTATACTCTTTTTTGAAGTTCAACTGTTTATACTCCATAGAAGTCCACCATTTCAGCGAGAATCTTCCTTAAATCCATCTTTAAATTCGACTGAGGAACCTGGAAGATTTTCGTAATATGCCTCCACGGTTTAGCCTGTAAGCATTTAGCTATAAGTTTAGCTTCAACATCCATACTGAGACCCATCCTACAGCTTCCAGAGTTGAGGAAGTGGGATTTTACAAACTGCTTAATAGCATCGCATGCGGCTTCATAAGCCAGTTTGCCTGAAACGTACTGCAATAGTCGGCTTTTCTGCGAACTTGTTAGAGATGGCTCTTCTCTATTATCCCAATTTTGAGACTTTAAAAGTCTTACTGTTATCTGCGGTTCAAGGTCGAAGTATATGTCTGGAAGAGATTCTACGAGCCTCAGTTTGAATTCCCTGTGGACTCCTTTTACTATTTCAACTGCTTTTCCAGTCAGAGGTCTGATAAATATTACGCTGAATTCACCTGAGACCGTGTTTCTCATAGGGCTTATATGCACAGGTGTGAAGCTGTTTTTAAGCCAAAAATCGATTAACTTTACGTCTGCTCCGAAACTAGCACCAACCCATTCAAAACCATTAGCTTCAACTTCCTTACACAACTCTTCTATAGCTAGACTGCCCAATCCTCTCCCCGTGAATTTGGGATGCGTTGCAATTCTGACCACTCTTAAGCCTTTAAGCCTGGAAAACTCAGCATAATCAGGGTAGTATTTGATTATACACGACGGTATAAGGTGCCCTTGAGGTGGAGAACCCGCTAAAACTTCCTCTACAAGCCCATCGTAGCCTTCTTCACTTATCTGTAGGGCTACTAAAACTTTACCTGACGCTGACAGAATGGCTCTAGTTGAATGGTGGGGGGCATCTCCCAAGATGAGGAGGTCGTCCGGTCTATTCCTATAGTGGGCTAAAACATATATACCTATGAACTGCCTCAGGTGTTCCTCATCTTCCCCAAACCATAAGTCTAAATCAGGCTTCATATATGCGCATTCGCCGAGTTTAAATTCACTTTCTTCGACATCCGCAGGCTCAGCATTAAGTAGCAGGGTATTGTAAAGCCATTTTTCAACTGGATCATCTAAAGCATATCTAATTGGCTCTTTGAGCTCAACCTTATAAAGCGTTATTTTCTCGAGTTTTTCGAGACGTTTTAAGAATCTTAAAGAGAAGCCTCTACCAGCACCCTCATATCCGTGGACTGTAGAGGCGAATACAACTTTTGGAAATTTCTCAGCTATTTCAAATAGGAGTGGCACTTGGATCCCAGCCGCTTCATCAACAAACACTACTTCAGCTTTCTCCTTTAACAACCTATATGGCTGTACGAATTCTACAACCCCTCTATTACAACTCAGTTTAAATGTTAAATTTTCAACGTATTCCCTCTCAACATCTTCACCTATAGTTTTAAGCCCCTTCTCAGCCATATCGAAAATAACCTGGGTTTCTTCACAGGCTGGAGCTGTAACTAATATTCTCCTACAGCCGAAAAGCATGAGGGGAGCTACCGCTAGACCCAGTAGAGCGGACTTACCTCTACCCCTATTAGAAGTCATAACTATTATGCTTCTACTTTTCTTGGCAAATTTTTCAACGTATTTTAGAGCCTCTACCTGCTCTTGCGTCAATGCCAAGTCGTAGATGGCTCTTGGGATTCGACTTTTATTCGGAGGAGACGGCTTCTCTCTAGTTGAGGTTGGAGGATTTAGCATGTTCCCCCTGATTATGTTCCAACCGTCCAATATCCAGATACTCTGGTCCTCTAGAATTTTCCTAGTAAAGTATTTTTCAAACCGCGCCTTCATATCGGATTCACCATAGGGCGGTGAGATAAGCTTCTTATGTAGACTTGTACTCCATGGTTTTTCAGCGTTTAAATCTAGGTTGTAGAATATTACTAAGCCTCCTCCTCTGACTGTCTCAATAAGCCTCCCCATGTCGTTTGGTCTAGCTCCTACGCTCATGTCGAGGATTAAGATGTCGTTTGTAGTACCCATGAGTCTATGGGTTTCTTTATAGGTGTAGAGTTTAACATTGCCTATAGGGTAGGATTTTTCTTCGAGCCGTTTGATGAAGACGTTGTAGTTTGAGGTGTCGTCTGAGCTAACGTAGACGACTTTTTCTTCTCCCCCGGCTTTAAGAGTGAAGTGTTTAAAGACTATGTAGGCGAGGACTTCTTCAGATTCTCTACCGTAAACTACGAGGAGCCTCCTATGGAAGGACCTCAAGGCTTCCTCCATCATGCCGATGAGAAGTTGTTCGACTTTCAACTGGTCTTCGGTTTTAAAGGTGTAGGAAGACAGTAAAAACGTTTAGCTTGTTCTTCCAGAAACTAACGGTGATAATATTAATATACATGATACTCATATATGTATTATGGAGGACTTACTATGAGCGTGAAACAGCAGAGGTTTAAGATTTCTCCGACTGGCAGAGGCGCAATATTTAAACTAAAAAGGTGGTTCTACTTAGCGTTTTATACAAAAAACGTACCTGAGGATATTAAGGAGCAGAATCGAAAAGTGTGGCTTGAGCTTTCAAGAAGACTCATAGAAGAAATGAATAAGCGAGGTGCCTCAGAAAAACCTACGAGAATAACTTTAGAATACGAAGCCAGTCCGAACAACGAGTTTAAACCGATATCTGTAGCTGTTGAAGTAATGGAGATGAAGCCTGTAGAAAGCTTCAAAATTTCTTTCAGAGAAGGAGCGGTAGAAGAAAGAGAGAAGTTGAAGGCTCAACTCGCTGAAATACTTAGAAAAGCCAGAGAGCTGGGTATAAGCCCGGAAAACCTCATAGAGAAAAAGTAGCATAATAGACAATGCTGTTTAAAACCCAAGCCTTAGGGGCGTTAAGCGTAGTCTATAAGCTTTTTCCCAGTTTTCTTCATCCAGTCTTCTATTGGCTGTTTAAATTTCTCTTCGAACGCAGTCCTATGGATTGAATTGAACGTACAGAAGGATATTATTTTTCCATCTGGAGTTGCATAGTGTATGCCACATCTATTCACTCTATCTAAGTCTAGATTCCATACGTCTTGGAAGTGCATTATCCCAACCATTACTACATTATACATAAGTCTCCCTAGGGCTTCATAGCTCCCTTTAGTTATAATGTCTTTGAGGAGGTTTCTGATGAGCTCGCTCTTTACCATCGGTAGAAGCTTAAGTGCTTCTAATTTGGCTCTTCTACTGTGACCTCCAACCCCTAGGTAGTACATCCCCCAGAATACTTGGGCAAAGTTATCAACGTCTACAAGCTCAGTTATAGGTGTGAAAGACCCATCTTCTTTAGCCACTAGGAACGTGGCTGCACCGCAGTGGGGATGTAGCGTGAACTCTGGATACGTTCTATTCTTGACTACTTCCATCCCCTTGGCAATAGGTAGGGGCCAGTTTACAGGCCTCCAGCTCCATTTTGAGACTGCTCCATTGGTCTGCTCTTCGATGAGTTTTACGGCGTCTGGTATTGTTATCCTCATCTTCCTCATTTCCTCCTTCCTAGCTCTACCTGCCATCGATATGGGCTGTATGTTTACACATCGGATTACGTCTCTATTGTTAATGGCATATCTTACTATATCTCCCAAGTCGCCATCGTTAACACCCTTGGCAAGAGTAACCACTAATACTATAGACTTATGTCCAATCTTCCTAGCGTTTTCAATAACTCTGTTCTTAACGTCGACAAGTCCACCTCTGCCTCTAAGCTTCAGGTATATCTCCTCCCTCAATCCGTCGAATTGTAAATATATCGTATCCATACCAGCGTCCAGCAACCGACTGTAATAGTCCAAGTCTTCAGCAAGCCTAATTCCGTTAGTATTAACCTCTACATGTCTAATGCCAGCCCGCTTAGCTTCTCTAACAAGGTCGGGAAGGTCGTTTCGAAGCGTAGGTTCTCCTCCGCTGAACTGTAGAGCATTCGCAGCCCACGGTCTGCTAGACCTGAAAAGTTTAATCATTCCGACTATCTGCTCATACGTTGGCTCGTAGACGTAGTTTACAGCACCCGCGTAGGCGAAGCATATAGGGCATGCCATATTGCAATTTGAGACGTAGATGAGGCCGTTTGCTGCAAATAAGTGGTTTTTATCTACTGTTATATCATAAACGTACTCGTCTTTTGAGGCAACTACCTCAAGCATCTTAACCTCGTCTAAGAAGAAGTCTTCAGACGAATATCTCCAAGCTATCTGAACAATACTTTTACATTTTTCACACAGCTCAAGATCGCGTAAACGGCTAAGAATCTTCCTTAAAGTTGTTTTTGTTGTGTTTCTCTTTCCCGTTAAAACCTTGGAGAGATAACTTGGGTCTTCTGGATATAGCGTTACCCTACTAAGCCTATGATGATTAATTACTTCAGCCAAGAGTTTTATACAAATCCTAGGGACAATCTCTCGTCTAGATTTCCCAATTTTTCTCACACGTCCTTCAACAGCCAACTGTTTAAGTTTCTCAAACTTCTTGGGGTGATTACTTCCAATAACCTTCACGAATGTAGATACGTCTTTAAACCCTGAAATCACAACAACATAGTAACTTGACTTTGAGAAACCACTTCCCTGCCTCTCATGCATAGAGGCGAGGATTCCACATCTCCTTAAGAGCTGAACAATTCTTACAGCCCTCTTTCTACTAGATGTAACATAGTACACTGAGTTCGAAGCTAAGCTTACCGTTCCATCGCCATCAAAATATCCCCTTAAAAACGCAGTTATACATTTATCAGGTAGCTTAAATATCTCCTTTAACTCTCCTTCGATTACAACCTTCTCAATCAAATCATAAACCAATAAATTGTTAAATGATAGCCTTAAACAGCCCCTTCCATCTGTGTAAACATGACATTTTGTACCTGGAAACAAAGCCTCAACAATATGTTTCGCTTTCTTTACTAGCTCTGGTTCTGTACTATGGAAGTTAGTCGTGTATATCCCACGGCTTCTACTAGTAGATAGAGACCCATCTGAAGCTATAAGTCCTATAAGGTATGCTAAATCTTCGTCAAAATACTTTGCCTTTAGTTCGACCGTTTTCTTACGCCAAGAAACCTTTTCAATATGAGTTAGAGAGAACTCCTGATCAATCCCAAGTTTCTCACATAGTCTCTTGAAATCTCTAAAGTTTATTCCGACGCTTAAGTCGTAAAGGTTCCAGTATTTAAGTTGTAATTGACTTATGGCCCTTCTTAGAGACCCATATGCTTCCCTGGCTTTACGGCGTATTAGCTCCATAAGCACATCATCTGGATGAACGTAAAGCCTATAATCGTCTATCAACTCTAAGACTGGTAGGTTTTTAACATTTACGTTTATCCTAGCAGGTGCATATATAAGGTCTCCCACCCTCAGCTGATCAGCTCTGACAAGTTGAGCTCCATATTCACCATCAATCAATATCTCATGGTCGGGAGTTACTTTAAGCTCAACTCCCGAAACCGTACAGATTCTTACTAAGCTGTTCGGAGCCTTCAACCTATGGACAGCTATGACATCAGGATACGTAGGCTTAGGTGGATTGCAACTTAATACACGTATTGGTTTAGCGATTATCCCAGAGCCGCTTCCATCTAAGGGAAGGTTCTCATCCACAAATCTTCCTATTTCCACGATAGAACCATCCTCGAGGATAAGCTCACAGTCGTATGTCACACATCTATTGGTGACGTCTATTATGCCTAGTATTGTGTGCGTTTTATGCTGGGGGCATATCCCACAGTCGTAGGGACAACCTCTATCTATTTGAGAATGGGGGTTTTCAAGACCACTTCCTATATATTTTGCCGTATTCCAGTTTTTCTCAAACCACTTATAGTATTCTGCATCTCCCCAGTAGATGTCTTCGAATTTTCCGTGTTCTGGACATGTTTTCTCCAAGTATATGACGTTGTTTTCTTCGTAGACCCTCATTGGTACTCTTCTGAAGCACAGTGGGCATATGCTCACCGACCATTTTTCAAAAGGTCTTCCGTTTGACATGACATTGAAATTTCTAGCTTGATTAAATATATAATGATTTTCTCGGTCTAAATGGTTTTCCTGAGGTCTAATATTAAGTCAGGCTTATTCGTCGTTATCGAGTCGACCTTTTTTCCGACTAATTCTCTAGCTGTTTTCAAGTCGTCTACAGTCCAGACGTTGACTTTAAGGTTAAGCCTATGGGCAAATTCAACTGTTTCAAGAGAGGCTAGTCTATAGTTTGGCATAACGGCTATACATCCGATGTTTTTAGCTTTTGAGATGAAATCGCCGGGCTTTGCGTATATTAAACCCATATAGGCTTTGGGATTTCCTTGGGCGACGTTTTTTAGAGCTTCCTCGTGGAAAGATATGAACATGACCTGGTTTAACATCCTTCTGCTTTCTACGAGGTTTAAAGCGTAATTAGAAGCTTCGACTTCTTTAAGCTCCAATAGTAGACATATGCGTCCACACACCACATCTAAGACTTCTGAGAGCAGTGGAATTTTCTCACCCTTACCAGCGTCGAAGTTTTTAAGCTGTTTAGCTGTGTAACTGTCAACTCTACCTGAGCCGTTTGTAGTCCGATCTATGGTTTCATCGTGTATCACTACTGGCACTTTATCTTTTGAAAGTCTAACGTCAACTTCCACTGCATCTGCTCCCATATCTATGGCTTTTTCAACCGCTCTGATGGTATTCTCAGGCTCATAGCCTGAAGCTCCTCTATGTGCGACTACCGCTACCGGCTTTATGGAGAGGAACTCTGAGATTTCTACCAATGCTGTTACCCACCGTTAGCTTAATTGTAGCGTTAGACTATATATATGTTAAACATGGTCTTTAAAAAGCCTAAGCCAACCTAAGGAGAGATTTACACGTGTATGTTGGATAATCTTTAACAGGAGGATTGATTAAGTAGTGTGAAGTTTGAAAGGTTCCTTCATAAGATTGTGTGAAGTTTACGAGTCCATAGAGAAGCTTAGCTCTAGAAGTGAGATCGTAGAGCTTATGGCTGGATATTTCAAGGATTTAAACGCTTCAGAGGTTAAAATAGCTGTTAAACTTTCTACGTCGGATTTTAGAGAAGCTTTAAACGTAAGCTGGGCTACGCTTTTAAAGACTTTGAAAGAACTGTATAGGTTTAACGATGAAGACTTCTACAGGGCTTTCAATGATACTGGCGACGTGGGAAGCGCTGTTAAATCGATCTTAGAAGCTAAAAGGCTTAGCCGTCAAACACTGTTGATGGTGAAGCCTCTTACACTCGAAGAGTTAGACATGCTTCTCAGAGAGGTTTCAGAAGTCAAAGGCCCAGGCTCTAAGTATAAGAAGGTTAGAGTTTTAAAGGGCTTGTTTAGCAAGGTTTCACCGCTTGAAGCTAAGTACTTGGTTAGGATAATCTTAGGAGACCTGAGGATAGGTGTTAAAGAGGGGATAATTGTTAAAGCCCTCTCTGAAGCTTTCCACATTCCCTATGATGCTTTAGAGAGAGCTTTAATGCTTAGTGGAGATTTAGCTATGACCGCTGCTGTTGCTAAAACACAAGGCCTCCATGGTATTCTGAACATGAGGTATGTTCCGTTTAACCCTATAAAGCCTATGCTCGCAGGTATGGCCTACAACGTGAGGGAGATTTTAGACGAGTTTAAAGGCAAAGCTGCTTTTGAGTATAAGCTCGACGGTGCTAGAGTTCAAATACATGCATTTAATGGGGGTGTGAGGGTTTTTTCAAGGGGGCTTAAAGACGTAACTTCTAGTCTGCCTGAAGTAGTCGATGCTATTAGAGGAGAGGATAAGCTGAAGAACTGTGTAGTTGAAGGTGAAGTTATAGCAGTTAACTTCAACGGTAAACCTCTCCCTTTCCAGGAGCTTATGCATAGGTTTAAACGGATAAGAAGCGTTGAAGAAGAAGCTAAGAGGCTTCCGATTAAACTATACTTATTCGACATATTGGTTGACGAAGGCTCTTTGACTATAGGTGAACCTTACATTGAGAGAAGAAAGCGTTTAACCAGGAAGGTGGAGTCTATACCCCTGGTAGACAGCCTGATGACTCAAGATTTGGAAGAGGCTGAGGAATTCTACAGGAAGGCTTTAGAATATGGACATGAAGGTGTGGTAGCAAAAAAGCCTGATAGCATATACCACCCTGGTGTACGTGGTAGAGATTGGCTGAAAGTAAAAGAGACACTTGACACTTTAGACCTGGTTATAGTTGGAGGAGAATATGGATATGGACGTAGATACAGATGGATAAGCGACTACTTCTTAGCCGCTTTAGACAATTCAACTGGTGGCTTCACAATAATTGGCAAGACTTTCAAAGGTCTAGTAGATGAAGAGTTTGAAAACCTAACGAAAACACTTGAAAACGACGTAGTTAAAAGAGAAGGACGTAGAGTATGGGTAAACCCTAGAATAGTAGTTGAAGTAGCTTACAACGAAATACAGAAAAGCCAGAAATACCCATCCGGATTCGCACTACGATTCGCAAGAATAGTAAGAATACGCTGGGATAAAAAAGTCGAAGAAGCAGATACAATAGACAAAGTCAGAGAAATATACATAAAACAATTCGAAAGGAAAGCTTCAAACTACCAGCGGTAATTTAGATTATTTTTAAAATAGATTTAATGGGTACATTTTAGAGGATATTTACCGTAGTTTCTCGCAGTTTCAACCATCGCAAATATGTTTTCACCTGGCGTATCTCTTCCAACTTGGTCTCCCGTAGATAAGACGAACCCACCGTTTTCCCCAGCCACGTCTATGCACTGCTTAGCTTTCTCTTCAACTTCCTTAGGTTTAGCCGTGAATAGCCAGCTGGTTTGAATATTACCTTTGAACGCAAGCCTATACCTGAAGCGGCGTTTAACATCAGCTAGATTGCAGTCTCCATTAGGTGGTTCTTCAAGAGGCTCTATGGAGTATAAATCCGTTTCACTAGCAGCAACTTCTTTAAAAAGATAGTTTTTTAATTTTATCTATCAATGTTTCAGCTCTTTCGTAGACTTCGTTTTTTAAGCCAAATCTTGAGGGGCCATATCCTTCGGTAACGAAAGATGAAGCTGCTGATGCTACTGCAAGACTCCAGTCTAAATCGCCACTACGGAAAAACTCTACGGTAAATCCAGCTGTGAAGCTATCTCCTGCTCCAGTTGGATCGACGAATTTAGGAGGCTTATAAGGTGGGCTTCGTAAGATTCTACAGGCTGTTGTACATAGGGAGCCTAATTCCCCCAGGGTTAAAAGCACTACACCACGATGCATCTTTCCAAGCTTTTTAACTGCCTCCATAGGGTCACTTGCACCTGTTAAAGCCTCCGCCTCTTTCATGCTAAGCTTGACGATGTCTGCATTTGACAATATTTCAGGGTTTAATGGTCCTTCTTCGTAAACTTCACCATCTACTTTAAACTTTCTTATGAAGCCTTGGACGTCTATTGAAAGCATCTGGGCCTTGATTCTTAGAGCTTTTAAAGTGTCTAGTCCAACTTCACCCGCTACAGAGCCTACATGAGCTAATTCAACCTTTGGAAGATTTACAAGCTCATTAGGGGCGATGGGGCTACATAAGCTTAGAAGCTTCAGGGTTCTACCACTATTCCCATATACGAGTTTAAACCGCGTAGTCTTAGAGTTTAAATCTCTAACGTAGAAGTTTGTGTTTAACTGCGATTTTGAAAGCCAAACCATGAATTCTTCTGGAAAGTCATATCCGACTTTTGAAACGGGCATGGACTCACATCCAAGCCTTAGAGCTGTCATAGAAGCATAGACCGATGGACCACCGGGGGTTGGTCGAGTGGGATGCTTAGCCACGTATATTAAATCTACAGTTGTATGTCCTACTACTGTGAACTTCATGTGAAAGCCTATCCTCAACTTAACGCTTCATCCTATGAACTGTTCAGGTATTTCAACACCTCGGTTGAATACTTCAACTTTCTCACCTATGCCAACGTACACTGCGTCAGCCATGTCTAAGAAAAGCCCGGTTTCAACAACACCTGGTATTCCTTTAAACTCTCGATCCAATTCTCCAAAATCTACATCGACTTGTCTAAACCATACTTCAGCTATGAAGTTCCCACGCTCAGTCATAAGGGGGACTTCTTCACCGTTTATCTTGTACGCTCTAAGCTTAACCTCCCCTCCGAGTTTTGAAATCCTTCTGAAGACAAGCTCTCTAGCTTCTCTTATAACCTCAACGGGTATTGGAAACTTCGTATGAAGCCTCTTAACAAGCTTAGTGTGGTCAACTATCACGAGAAATCTCTTAGAAGAAGCTGCGAGCACCTTCTCATTTGTAAAAACACCGTAGGAGCCGCCTTTAAGCAGATTAAGCCTCCTATCGACTTCATCAGCACCATCAATGTCAACATCTACAACTGGGTATTCGTCCAGAGAGGCCACAGACATTTTTAAACTCAAAGCAAGAAGTTTCATCGGTATGCTTGAAGGGATCACTATGACTTTAAGCCCTTCACTTTCAATCCTCTTAGCCAGTTCTCTAGCGAACATAGCTGCAGTAGTTCCACTGCCAAGTCCAACAACTTCACCATCTCTAATCAAAGAGCTTGCGTACCTTGCTACAAGCTGTTTTTCTCTTTTAACTTCTAAACTCATCCTATAGATTAAAGTTGTCTAGATACTGATAAGATTTATGGAAAAAAGAGGGGGAAAGAAACATAGCCACTATTCTTCTATAATTATCGCAGCTGCTGGACACTGATTAGCAACCTCTCTACAATCACATCCGTCACATCCATTAGGGTTGACGACTCTAGACTTCCCTTCATCATCCAATTCGAAGACTTCCGGGCATAGTGAGGCGCATAAGCCACAACCTATACAAGCATCTCTATCTACTTTGACTTTCAATTTTTCAACCCCCAATTCCTTAGAGAAGACGATCTATCATTTAACTTTAACGCAGCTTTTAAGCAAACCCATATCTGAGAGCTGTTTAATAATTGCTTCATATTGGGTTTCATCGTTAATAGCACTGTTGATAGCATCTTCACTTACATGAGTCCCAGGTTTAACCAAAACCTCGACTTTAACGTTTAAAGTCTTTTCCAAAGCATACTTCATTAGAACGCCTATTAAACCTCCCATTGGACAGAAAGGCGTAGTCGGTTTAAACGTCACTCGAACCTTCCCATCTCCGATTATTTCAATAGAGTCTTCATCAACGATCCCCATTTCTACTACTGAAACTGGATATTCTGGGTCGTAAACCCCTCTAAGGACGGTCATGATGGTCTTCTTATCGAGAGACATTCAATATAATGGTGCTTCTTCATCTATATAAGCTAGTCTAAAACAGCTTTAAGCTTACCCATACAGGAAGAACATGGAAGCTTAGATTTAAAGTCCGTATCCAATATGCTGTTTGAAAAATGCATTACACATCTCGGGTTTGGACAGTGACGTAGTCCATATGTGTGACATACCTCGTGAACCGCTTCTTTAACGGCTCTATCCATGAAAAGTCTCTCGTTGAAAACAGCTCCATAGAAACGCGTATCCAGTCTGGCTAGAGATATTATTGCCAGTAGGCCCGGGCTCTCAGCCTGTCCAAATATAAAGTTGAGATGGGGCACGTAAAGGTCAATCCAAGTTACGAGTAGAGTCCTGTTTTTAAGAGACCTAGCGTAGTACGCCATTATCACGTCAGAGTTATACTGTCTCCTACTGGTGTTGTAAGCCTCCATGGGGATGCTAAGCCGTTCAGTCGAAACCTTAAATTCGATGAAGGAGATGGTTTCCATAAGCTCTGAAGAAAGCCTCTCTAAAAGACTTAATTCTACATCTCCTAAAGCCACTAGGAAAACTCTATCTTTAAATCTCATACACGTCCCCTATCTTAGGAGCATAAGCATCGAAGCCTAAGTCTTTAGCATACTTGCAGAGTGCTTGACACTTCTCAACCTCTCCATGGACTGCGTAAATAACGGGATTCCCATCAAGTTCGCTTAGAAACTTTTTCAACCCGCTCATACCTATATGCGAGGAAAAGTCGAACCTTTTAACATTTGCTTTGACTTTTCTAACCTTACCACCTATGACGAATCTACCTTTCTCGAGAAGCTCGCTTCCAGGCGTTCCAGGTATCTGGTAGCTGACGAGATATATTGCATTATTGCTTGACTTAGCAACTTTTTCAGCGTAAAATACTGCTGTACCACCTTTGAGCATACCAGCTGGAGCTATTATAACCCCACTCTTCTTAAGTAGGAGACGTCTATCTCTCCAACCTGAGACCCAATTAGCCTTTTCAATAGCCTTCTTAAACAATTCAGGGTCTCTAAGCCAATCTATATACTTAAGGAAGATCTGCGTAGCATCTACAGCCATGCCGTCTAGAGATATGGGATATGGAAAATTCCACTTAGAGAGAACTGTGAGAATTTCCTGAGATCTTCCAACACTGAAGGCCGGTATTAAAACAAGACCTCCACCTTCAACAACATCTAAGACGTTTTCTACGAATTCTCTCTCAAGCTCAGAACGCTCCGGGTGGTCTTCATCAGCATAAGTGCTCTCGACTATAATAGCGTCTAAAGGACCATAATTTTTAGAAAGCTTTTCCAAGAGACACGTATCCACATCGTTTATATCACTCGTGTAGAGTATTCTCTTACCTTCCGCTTCAACGAGCACTTGAGCAGACCCGAGGATGTGCCCAGCATTCAAAAGTGTAAACTGGATGTCTTTAATTGAAAATTTCTCACCATATTTTAGAGTCTTGGAATATTCAAACATGGTATTCATATCCAGATACTCGTATGGGAGGTAGTATCCTGAAAGCCTAATGAAGTCTTTGATCAAAATTTTCATCAAATCTATTGTAGGCGCAGTGGCGTAGAGTGGAATAGGCTTACTTACGTAGAATAGTGGTGTAGCTCCACTATGGTCTAAGTGTGCATGAGTAACCACTACGAAGTCTACAGATTTAGGGGAGATATGCATCGGAAAGCTTGGAATGCTGTCTACAGCCACACCGTAGTCTAAAATAGCCGTAGTCTCCCCCGCTTTAACGGCTATCGCAGATTTCCCTATACTACGCGTCCCACCTAGAAAGGCGATTTTCAAAAACTCTAAACACCCTTCCTCAAGTTCATCTGGCTCAGTTGATTACGAGATTATAGTGATTCAACGTTTAAAATCTTTACGCTTCTACATGGTTTAAAAGCTTATTAAGATTGAAGGATTTAATTTTTAAAAGTCCTCCATGAGTGCGAAATTTGGTGTCTACCTTCCAACATTTAGCAGAGTTAAAACAGAGAGAGAACTTTGGAATATGTGTTTAGAGTCTGCTTTAACGGCCGATAAACTGAATTTCACATCCATATTGGCTCCGGACCATCTGCTAGGATTCGACTCCGTCGAAAGAGTAGGAGAACCCAGTATAGACATGCTTGAAAGCTTTACCACAATAGCTGCTCTAGCCCAAGCAACTAAAAAAGTTAAAATAGGCTTTTCCGTGCTCTGTCTACCATTTAGAAACCCGGCTTTAACGGCTAAAATGGCCGCTACATTAGATGTAATATCTAACGGAAGACTCATATTCGGCTTAGGAGCTGGATGGCGTGAGGACGAATTTAAAAGCTACGGCTACACCTGGAGAACCCTTAAAGAGAGGTTAGAAGAAAGTATAGAAGCCGCTGAAATCATCAAGAAGTGTTGGACTATGGATAAAGTCTACTTTAAAGGCAGGTACTATAATATTGAAGGTTGCGAAGTTAAACCTAAGCCTCTTCAAAAACCCACTCCTCCAATATGGTTCGGAGGGGTTGGACCTAAGGCAATAGAGGGACTTATGCGTATAAACCCAAATGGATGGCTTTCTCCACCGTTAAGACTTGAAGACTTAAAGTATAGAGTTGAAAGATTTCACATGGTTGAAAGAGGCTTAACGATAGCTATGGAAATGTACACAAGTATAGACGTGACGTCGGATGGGGCCTTAGAAAAGGCTAGGAAAGCTGTTGAAAAATGGTTCGGCGACCCGGCTGAAAAAGTAGCTGAATACAATACTTCTGTTCAACTACCGGGTGGAATAACAGTACGCTATGGTGCGACTATAGGCTCACCGGAAGATTGTATCGACGTTATAGCTCGATATGCTGAAGCGGGTGTAAACCACTTTATACTCCACTTTATGCCTTTAGAAGATACAGTTGAAGGTTTGAAAATGTATGCTAAGAAAGTAGTTCCATACTTTTCAGAAGGACGTTAGCCTCTGATGAGCTTCTCGGCATTCTTATACAAGATATTTTCCAATACTTCCTCGGGTAGATTCAATCCTTCTAGAAGCTTCAAGTGTATGTTTTCAGGGCTAAAGAACCACTCCATGTCTGTACCGTATAGAAGCCTACGGTTAAACTTCTCAAGGAAGACTTTTGCGAAGCCAAGGTCTCTGGCCAGAGCATTGTAGCCTGAGAAAGCCGATAAATCGCCGTAAACGTTTTCATAGTTTTCAAGTATGTAAACTGTCCTACCTGGATGTTCTATCGGACCTCTGGGATATGAATCTTCTAAATTGAAACTTTCATCCATACACCTCCACCAACCAGGGCCGTGCATTATGAAGTTAACGTTACTATACTCTTTGACGATTTTCTCAATCCCTTTCAAATCAGGCGTATCCAATATGCCATATGTATCGGAACTTAAGGCGGCAATGTGCATAAGTATTGGCAATTCAAGCTTTCCACAAACCTTGTAAAGTCTAATGTTGCAGTCATGGTCTATCGGTATTTTAGATGTATGCTCGCCAAAACCTCTACAGCCCATATCCACGTAACGTGTTATCCTTTCACTTAAACAGACTTCTCTAACTTCAACGACACAGAAGGGGATGAACTTATCAGGATGCCTCCTACAAATGTCCAATACATACTCCGTAGGCATTATAAACCCGCTATTCCAACTATAGACTGGCAGGACTATGGCACTTGCTTTATCGTAAGACTCAACATAATTGGCAAGGGTTTCAACGGTCACTTTACACCATGGATCGTTTACATTTGCTATGTCTCCATAGCAACCCACATGCGTGTGAACATCAAGAAAGCGGGAAATCAAACTACCACGCTCAAACGATACTAGAATCTATAGATATTTCTAAGCGTTTCTTCTAAATGTTTCCTAAGATTTTAGGAACTCTTTTTAGAGCCTCTTCTCTAACCATACTGTAAATATTAGCACCGTGCGAATCTATGGTGACAACCATTGGACCAAGCCTATAGACCTCTAAAATCCATACAGCCTCTGGAAGCCCAAGGTCTAGCCAATAGGCTTCTGAAACTCTTCTGACAGACTTAGACAGGAGTGCTGAAGCACCTCCCGGAGGACTGCAATATACGGCTTTAAACCGTTTAAAAACGTCAGTAGATTTCTCCGAGAAGCCTCCTTTACCTATGACAATTTTAACCCCTGACACCTCTAGAAAAGACTCCAGCAGGTCCTCCATCCTCATACTAGTAGTTGGACCTAGAGCTTCTACTCTCCAACCTCCATCTATGCGTCTAACTACAGGACCACAGTGAAAGACCGGTATTCCATAGAGGTTGAATGGGGGTTTAACATTACTCTGAAAAAACGCTATAAGTCTCTTAGTAGCTTGATCTCTCATAGTGACTACTAGACCTGTAATGTAGACTATGTTGCCGACTCTAAGAGAGGAAACGTCTTCTACTGGTACAGTAATATCTAAGCTCATATATATCACCTACAAAACCTCATAGTAACCGTTAGGCTTAACTATGGCTGACGCCCTCCGTGCAGCCCAACACTGGAAGTTTATCGCCAGAGGAAGACTCGCAGTATGGCAGTAGGCGTACTCGATCTTAACGTCTAAACACGTCCATCTTCCACCAAGCCCCATTGGACCTATTCCAGTCTTATTAACCGCTTCGAACAGTTCAGATTCAAGCTTAGCGATTTCAGGATTCGCATTTCTTTCTCCCACTGGTCTTAGTAGTACCCTCTTAGCCATAAGCATAGCTTCTTCAGCCGTACCACCTAAACCAACTCCAAGGATTGTCGGAGGACATGGCATGCCTCCAGCTTCTACAACTCTAGATAGTATTACGTTTTTTATTGCTTCTACAGATTTAACTGGCGTGAGCATGTGAAAACTACTCACGTTTTCAGAACCAGCACCCTTAGGCATAAAGTGGATTTTAATGTCGCTTCCATCGGTTTTCACAACGTGCAATACTGGAATTCCAACCCCAGTATTATCTCCAGTATTAACTCGCGTCAGCGGATGGACTACATTGGGTCTGAGGGGGATTCTTACAGTAGCCTTGGACACGGCTTCTGTAAAAACCCTGTGGTAATCTATTCTCCAGGGCGTTTCCAACCCCTCTTCAACTATGAAGACAGGTATGCCAGTATCTTGACATATAAGTCCACCCTCCTCTCTAGCTATTTTAATGTTTTCAACGATTGCTTCAAGCATCTTCACTCCTATTTCAGAAGTCTCAGTTTCATACGCTTCAATTAGAGCCTTCTCCACGTCTATAGGGACCGTTTTTACAGCTTTATCTATGAGCTTGAACACAACATCTAGAAGAACTTCTTCAAAATCCAACTCCATAATAGAATATTAAATCTTAAGTTTAAACTTTTCATGTTTAAACTTCAACAGATGGTCTTAAATCCTTCCTTTACGAGTGTATATCCTTTAAATATAGGATTCTTCAAAGTTTATTTCAGATAGAAAATGGACCTCGAAGAAGAAACACCTAAGAAACGTTTCGAAAACATCGAGGATATTCCTGGAATAGGACCTTCTACAGCTTCTAAGCTTAGAGAGCTTGGATACCATACGATTGAATCGCTCGCTACGGCTACTATTAAAGAGCTTATGCTGGCTGGGCTGGGTGAAAAACAGGCGGCTAAGATAATTGCTTTAGCTAGAGACTCTATTTCCGTTCAATTCGTCACAGCGGACATCCTTCTCCAAGAGAGGATTAACGTCAGAAAGCTCACCACGGGGAGTAAAATCCTCGATATGCTTATCGGAGGAGGTTTGGAAACGCAAACGATCACAGAGTTCTTTGGAGCCTATGGCAGTGGTAAGAGCCAACTATGCCACCAGTTATGTGTAAACGTCCAGCTTCCATATGAAAGGGGGGGACTTGAGGGCTCTGCACTTTATATAGATACTGAGCACACTTTCAGTCCAGAGAGGATTGTTCAAATGGCTAGGTTTAGAGGTTTAGACCCTGAGAAGGTCGTCAAAAGGATAATCTATGCTGAAGCCTTCAACTCCGACCACCAAATGCTCTTGTTAGATAAATGTGACAAACTAGTTAAAGAAAACAACGTTAAACTTATAGTTGTAGATTCTCTTACAGCACACTTTAGGAGTGAATACCTCGGAAGGGAGATGCTGGCTGAAAGACAGCAGAAGCTCAATAAACACATGCATAAACTATTTAGATTAGCTAGAGCTTTCAACCTTGTGGCTGTCGTTACAAATCAAGTCATGGCTAAACCAGACGTATTCTTCGGAGAATCTGTGCAAGCCGTTGGAGGCCACATTGTTGGACATACGAGCCACACGCGTATATATCTTAAGAAGTCTACGAAGGGAAATGTTAGGATAGCTAGATTAGTTTCAAGTCCATATCTTCCAGAGGGTGAAGCAGTATTTAAAATTACTGAAAACGGGGTTGAAGATGCTGAAGAAGAGACTGTAAAAGAGGAGTAGCACATGTCTCTAAACGAGACGATTTTAAGAGAATTCTTTGAATATGTGCTTAAGGGAGATTATGTTAAAGCTAAGTCTTTAATCGAAAAATTTGAGGGAAGTAGCTTTTCAGAGTATGAAATGGGCTATTTAAACGCTATGAGGGGGATAGCTTCAACGATAAGGGAAGGTAATTCCAACGTTAACCATCAACTAGATGAAAACTTCATCAGAATTCGAATTTTAAAGTTTAAAGAAATTCTTGAGCTTGGAAACCCAATGATAGACGACTACGACAAAGGTTTTTTCGAATGCTGGATGAAATTTCTAAGAAAGGCCCTAGAATACTTGGAAAAAAGTTAATGTTTTTCAAAATATAGCCTATTTGAGGAAATTGTATAAGATTGTCCATGCGGTTAGCCATACGAGGAAGTAAGTACCCATCCCCTCAAGAAGGAGTTTCTTCGAGTCGACCTCTTCACCAACCCTACTTCTAAAGATGTAATGTGTTAACACATATATACATATGGCGAGTAATAGGCCTCCAATTCCCCATATTTTAAGGAAGCCTGACAGTAGGGCTACGGCTAAAGCTAAGCTGAAGCGTATCCAATATACATATTTGAAGTTCATATAGGCTTCCCTATTCTCTAGGGAATAGAAACCTTTAAGCATTACTTTAAATTAGCATCAACCGATGCCTAGAAGCCGAATGAATGGCATTGACATAGCTGTAGTACTGTCTGAGATTAAAAGCCTAGTTGAGGGGCTGTATGTAGATAGCATATATCTAGTAGATAGAGCTTTGATTTTAAAGCTAAGAGGTGGAGGAATATCTAGAGAGCTCGTAGTAGATATCGACAGAGCAGTCTACTTGACAACGTTTGAAAAAATCAAGCCTATTAAGCCCCACCAGTTTGCAATGTTTCTAAGAAAGTACCTATCCGGCTCGAGAATTTCAAACGTTTCACAAAGAGGGTTAGAGAAGATTGTAGAAATTTTGTTCGAGGGTGGACGGGGGAAATACACGCTAGTAGCCGAATTGTTTGCCAATGGTAATGTGGTTTTTCTAGATGAAGACCGCGTAGTTAAAGCTGTTCTACGAAGAACGTATTCGAAAACCAGGGTTTTCAAAGTTGGATCTGTCTACCAGTATCCTCCGACATTAGAGGACCCGAGAGAAGCCACTCTTGAAAGGCTTATAAACATAAAGAAGTCTGGATTCAAAAACCTTCAGTCCGCCCTGTCAAAGACGACCGGACTTCCATCCCCTTACTCTGAGGAGGTCATCACAAGAGCTGGATTTACTCCGTCTACATCTGTAGAAGAGCTAAATGAAGAATCTATTGAGAAGATATACAACGAATTGAAAGCGTTTCTTGATGAAGTATTTGCTAAACCTACAAAGCCAGTTGTCTATACAGATGAGAAGGGGGTTTTAGTAGATTTCTCACCAGTGCCCTTGACGATATACAGAGGCTTAAACGCTAAATTCTACGGGTCTTTCGCCGAGGCAGTTGATGTATATTTTTCAGGACTCTACGAGTATGAGAAGAAAATAGAGGAGGAGCAGAAACTTAAAGCTGAAGCCGAAAGACGTAGAGTGTCGTTGGATCAGCAGATGAAGGCACTCTCTAAATTTATCGAAGAGTCTAAAAACTATCGGTCTATAGGCGTACTTCTAATGAATAAGCTTCACGTCCTGCAAGCGGTATTCCTAACGTTTAAAGAGCTTATTCAAAGTCGAGGCATTAAGGAGGCTGAAGACGTTCTAAGACGTGAATTAGCTCAAGAAGGATTAAACTTATTAAACGTTGAAATGGACGGTAGATTTGTCGAATTAGATGGCTTTGGATTACGTTTTAAACTCAACACAGAGCTCAGCATAGCCGAAAACGCTTCAAGATTTTTCACGCTAGCTAAAGAGGCTGAGGAAAAAGCTAAGAGAATTGAAGAAGCCATGGATATTGTCGGTAAGCAGGTTAAGGCTAGCGAAGAAGAACGATTATACGTTAAAAAATCTGGAGCTTGGTATGAACAGTTTAGGTATACTTTTACGGGGGATGGTTTTTTAATAGTTGGAGGAAAAGACGCATCTACAAATGAACTACTGCTAGACAAATATGTTGAGCCGAAAGACGTTATCTTCCACGCAGAATATGCGGGTTCACCATTCGTAGTGCTTAAGACAAGTGGTAAAGAGCCTACTCCAGAGGCTATCTGGGAAGCCTCCGTTATTACAGCATGTTATAGTAGAGCTTGGAACGACGGTCTTGCAAACTTAGACGTCTTCTACGTAAGGCCTACTCAAGTGTCTAAAAGTCCTCCCTCTGGGGAGTATATTAAACGTGGAGGGTTTATGATTAGAGGTAGTAAAAACTACATTCGTAAGGTGCCTCTAAAGCTCTGTATAGGTGTTAAAGTAGAAGAAGACGGTTTAACGGTTTTACCTTGTTCGGAGGAGAACGCTAGGAAAATGTTTGACGCTTACGTTTCTATAAGACCGGGTAATGTCGATAAGCGTAGGTTGGCTGAGGAGATCGTTGAAAAACTTAAGAGTAGACTAGGAAAGGTTTTAAAACGTATACAGCTACCTATTGATTGTATTTACAGACTTATACCTGGAAGCGGGGGTGTTTTGGAGGATTAAACATATGAGTGAAAGAATAAGTCTTAAGGTTAAAGTTAAATCGATAATGTCAAGCCCAGCCATAATAGCTAAAGCAGACGATAAAGTGTCAGATATCGCCAAGATCATGGATTTCCACGATATAGGAAGCGTTATTATCACAGATGCAGAGGGTAAACCCATAGGTATAATAACAGATATGGATATAATTAAACGCGTAATAGCTAAAAACCTAAACCCGTATGAGGTTAAAGCTAAAGACGTAATGAGCCAACCGTTGATAACAGTAGACCCAGATACAGATATTACCGACGCTGCGAAGCTAATGAGCTACTACCACGTCAAGAGGCTTGGAGTCATGTATAAGGGTAAGCTTGTAGGAGTCATATCATCGAAAGATATAACGGCAATTATGCCAGAACTCATAGAGATAATATATGAGAAGGCTCGTATTGAAGGGCTCATAGTAACACCTGGATCTGAAGAAGTAGCTGTTGGATACTGTGAAATTTGCGGTCAGTGGAGCGACTTATTAACATTCAAAAATGGAAAGTTCTTATGTAAAGATTGCGTAGAAGAAAGCTGAGAAGTTTAAACCCATTTTACCGTGTGAATAGATCTCAAATGGAAGTTTAATCTACTGTTGGAGAACCCTACCGTAGTACATCAAGTCCCATAGTCGTTTTGGAAGTACGTACTTGGTTTTTAAATGTTGCGGATTCAATTCCAACGGGTCTAGGCCGTAGACCTTGGCAAACTCCTCATGAACAGTTTTCTCGTAGGTCGTAATTCCCTCCAGAGGAAGATCAACTCTAACGCCATTCAGCATCTCAGATTCTCTAATAGCCATTAAAACTTCTAAATCCCTTTTCGCGTTTTCAGACCCATAGTTCAGCGGTTCATCGTAGACTATGGCGTTATATAGACTTATCCACGCATCAGCGATAGCGACTTCATCGTAATCGGTCAGCGGATATATACTTAGAGGCGTCTGGAGAAATAACTCAGGTCTAGTGGAGACTTTCGCCCCCACCACTCTTAAACAGCCGTCGACTTCAGCGGTCTCAATGTTGATCTTGAAGACTTGACCGTTTTTAAAATACAATTCGCCACCTTTCAAAGAAGCTTCTGTCCCATTTATCTCCCAGTAGTTCCCCCGGTTACGGTTAAACTCATAGACCCCAGTTATACCGTTGAGAAGATTTATCTCAGCTTTTTCAAGAATAGAGTCTAAAGGTGGGAAGACCCCTACGACACTTTTTACTTCAGATTTAAGTATACTTCTTATCGCTGCAATACCGTGGTATGAACCGGAGACATACGATAGATAGAAACTTTTAACTTCACCTAAAATCCCATCAGCCACAATCTTCTGCTTTAAACGCTCTTGAGGCCATCTGGGGACGTTCTCTGAAACCTCTAGGAGAACCCCGTTTTCCCTTGCCGCTTTAATCATGTAGTCTGCACATGCAACTGTTATGGCGATCGGCGTTTCGGTGAGGATATGTATCCCCTTTTGAGCCAAGGTATTCGCTACGACATGATGCCCTTCAGCTTGAACAGCTATCAAACAAGCATCAAGCTTTTCCTCGCTAAGCATCTTCTCCAAATCGTCGTAAGCTTTAACCCCCACATTATCAGCAACGCTTTTCGCACGGAGCACGTCGACATCGCATACTGCGACTAGTCGATATTTATCTCTAAGCTTTAAGAGCACACTGATATGGCTTCTAGCCCTACTTCCAGCACCAACAATTCCCACATTCAACAGCCTCAAGGTAGACCTTAAGGATTTCATCCTTCCTTAGATAAATGGTTTTCGAGCGGCTCCTAACATTAGACCGTATTATAATTTAAACAGAGAACGTAACCGCTTAAGCAAGTTATCTACAGCTAAACATATTCGTTATATAGATGTACATAATATCGATCGTGCGAGTACAAAAATGTAAGTAAAGCTTAAAATTAATTGGATAAAATCTTAGTAAAAAAGGTTGGTGAAAAGGTAAAGGTTATATTACTTAATGGAGATTTCTAACATTGGGTTCTATGCCTATGAGGATGGTTTAAGCTATGGTGAACGCCTTATCTTTAACCGTGAGAATCCTCGTTTTCGCGTCGGCTTTTTCAACTATAACAATTTTTGCTATGCTTATAGTTTGGCCCTATGGGTTGGAGTATTACAGAAGGCCTTTTGGGCCAGAACCGATCAGTCTTGATCCAGGGGATTTCTACAGTGCTGACTGTAGGGAAGTTTCACTTGACGAACTCGTCAAAGTTGTTAGTGAAGCTGGTAGGACTATTTACATGCCGTCCAAGCTACCTCGTGGGTTAAAACTGACGGCTATATACCTTAAAGATGGACCGTTCATAGCTATTTTCGTCTACAGTAGTGAAGACAATAAAGACTATCGGACGGCTGAATTATGCATCGAGATATCTCCATCGGGTCTTCCACCGCTATTGTTGGAAGAGCTTAAGTCTATAAGCCCTGGTTACGAGTACGTCCTGAAGATAAACAATTGGCTTGTAAGAGTTGAAAAAGACGCCTACATTGGCTCAGAAGAGCTTAGAAGAAAATATGGGAAGGACCGTGCACCTTTAGCAGAAGCTTGGATTGAGGGTTTTAACTACTTAATAGGTTCTCCCATATTAACTGCTGAAGAACTACTACAACTCATCCAAAACATGGAGTCAATAACGCAACCTCCGCCTTAGGAACTCAATGCAGGGTTTCAGACAATCCAAACAAAGTTTGAAAATCCATAGAAAAACTATGGAAATTGAATGGAAGTCCGGACATAATCTGAGGTGGATTCAGATATTTAATTAAGACGATGGATGTGACAGAGAATTTAGGAATTTACACATATTTTTAAAGTGGGATCCGAGGATAATTTGTTAATTAACAAATTATCCTCCAACTGTTTTGTATAATTTGCTAATCATTTTCAAAGCCGTTTCAACCATTATATCACCCGCATCAGGAGCTAAGATATTTGGCCCTATGGTTGTTTCATAGCTTCCAGAAGTCGTTAAATTGCCTTCTTCTCTAAACGCTTTAATAGTTGGTATGTATCCTACGTTATCATTGGCGAGTTCACATATAAATGTATATTTGAAAGGTGACTCTTTCTTTATCTTCAAACCGTGTTCTACGAATATCTCACCTGGAAGCCCAACTATAACTGCTAGATCTCCTATCGCCAATGCTTGAACCCATGTTTTAACATGTTTAGGAGCGTTTAAAAATTCCTCTAACTTAGGGTAGAAAAAGTACTTTAGAGCGTAGTGTCTCATATTGACGGCTTTAACTTCTCCCTTTACTAGTTTCGACGCGAACTCTATTTCCTCATCTGTGGGGAATCGTCTTGAGATTGTGACTTCCTCAATGGATGCTGCCAGCTTTAAATCATTTTCAAAACGCATTTGATTCCAAGCCCATATCACCTTGCTGGCTAAAAGTGATGCTATACGCTCAGCATGCCCGAAAAACTTATTTACCTCTTTATGAGGCTTCATAGCGTCGAACATTATAACGTCCCCACATGCACCGTTGGCGAGCATAGCTACAAACTCTTCACCTCTAATACGCTGGATGAGGCTTGAGAATACGCCGAAATAGTCTGCTGAAATCGTATACATGTCCTCCCTTTTCTCGGTAGGGCTTAAACCAGCATAGTGCATAGCATAATTCGTCAACAATCCTATGGTATTGCCATTTGGTTTTCTAACGCATAAAACATTAACTTCAGGATCTATCGGTCCGGCTGGTTTAACTATATTCGGGTTTAAAATGCCTGGGTTTGTCCATACAGTCCCGTCTTTCATGTAGAAGCGCCTATTCCCCAGTGGTTTAGCCTCTTCCTCTCTCTCAACACCTAGCTCAGCATCTGTAAGCCTATTTACTGCTAGCTGTATGGCATCAGCAATCCTACGGATTAGATAACTTCCATAACCCATATCCTCTACATCAGGACCCGTATGAGTATGCGTGCAACAGATTAAAACGTTTGAAGGAGGTATATCAGTACACTCGCAGACCATACGCTTCGCCTCATCCAGATATTTACGTTCGACACCAATCAAATCGCAGACTACAACAGCAAGCCTAGTTTCACCATCGTCTAAAACGAGAGCTTTCGCGAATAATGGATCGTGAATGTCTCTTGCAATCCTCTCTTCGAAATAGCCGGACATCTTAATACCCAAAGGAGGAGCAACGTCTACAACGGCAGCTCCAGCCTTCAAAATTAACCACCAACTTTTTCTATCAATGATATCTTAACTTTAGCTTTTTGAGAAGAATCTGATGAAAGTTTACAATTGAAGCTTATCCGATTAATTCCTTTCCGTATAATTGGTATTTCACCTTCTACTTCTACGTCCTTCAAAACGAAACCATTAGCAGAATACAGTTTACAAGTATTCATTTCAGGTTTGAATATTAAGTATTGATCTGGTTGTAGTTCTACATTGAAAGTCGTAGTTTTTCCGTTTATTGTTACGCTTGGATTTCTTAAAGGTAGCAATTTTTCCTTTAGCGCCTTTATATCGCTTATGTACAGTGTGACGGTATCTTTGGGTGGTAGTTTCATCAATCTTATATTTATTGCTCCAACTTTTGAATAGTCAAATATATGTGCTGCTAGACTATAGTAATCTTCTGTGTATTTGAAGAAATCGAAGATACGCTCTCCTTCGGGTTCAGGTATCTCAAGATACCTCCATCCTTTGAAATTTATAACAATATAATGGTCGCATACAGGGTCTATTGAAAAACCTATGTTTTTCAGCTGTATGTTTAATATTTCACCTTTTCCATCACCATATACCCATAGACCAATTCCTCTATTGTTGGATAGATTCAAATTAACATTTCTGATAAACTGACACCATCCAGTATCATCTTTTAAAGAACTTTCAACTACAATTTTACCGCTAATCGTTCCAACTTTAATTTTTTCCGTAGATTTCTCTATTCGGTACGTTACACCTGTGGCTGAAGAAGACGTAAATTGGTCTAACTCATTAACATTTACTAGCAGAATGTTTTCGCTTTCATCGTATTCTGCCAATGAAGATAACGCCTGTATCCTTAACTCAAATGAAGGCTCTTCAAAGTCACTATAAATAGTCCACTCGTTATCGACCCCATTGATACCTTTTACGTAATGTTCAAAATGTTTCACACGACGTAAAACCCATCTATTCTTAGATGGTTTAATTAATCTGAATTCTGCTCCAAGTTCACGTAATCTTCTTTTCTCCTCTTCTGATAAAATATTTCTAAGCCTTAATTCTTCATAGTTTTTAACTATTGATAATATTTCAGGTGTCCAACCATTCTCCCTTAAGTCATGAACTGTAGTCTCTATTGAAAGTGGTGAATCATAGCCCAAACATTTGTTACAAACGTATTCGACTTCATCTGGTTGAGTAGCTGGATAGTATGGGGTTTTAGTATACACGCCAAACCATCCGAATTCAGCAGGCATTAGATTTGCTTGAACTTTTATAACGCCTGGAATTTTGACCTTATCTACATGACCTTTCACACCTCTGTATGCTCGATCTGTTTGGGCATCCCTTGAGTATATATGCCAGTTAAAGTGATCTAACTGCTCGTCAGTAGGTTTCAACATTGTACCCTGCCCTCGATAAATGCTGACCGTGTAGCTAGCTCCCTGTATTAAAACTTCTCTTCGGAATTTATTGAAGAAGGCTAGTTGAACTTTTGGTATGTAATACCACCATGCTCCTTGGGCAGATGCTGCTTCCGCTCCATCGAAATATATCATATCGAAACCGCATTCATTTACTATATTTGCTATACGTTGTGCAATCTCATCTAGGAGAGTACTTTCAGCATCAGCGATGTAAAATCCAAACATTTCAGCTAAGTGATATACTGTGGCTCCTTTTTTGTGCTCTGCTGGTTTTGTGCCCCTAGCACCTCTAATACAACCTGTAAATCCGTAGGGAGGTTGAAGTGAAACCCCACTATAGATAATTATTTCATTGTCTATTTGAATTTCATTACCGCCGCCTGCATAATAGAGCTGAGGTTTTATTGGGACATCCTTGGGAGGCTCGCTCGTTGGAATAAATGAACTATTTTCATCTATTGTATCAGATAATGTGAACCTTGCATTTTTCAATAACCGTTTATCAGGAACTGGTGTTACATATGGATCATTTTTACTGATGCACGTTGTTAAAAAGTGAAGACCAACTTTTAACCCCGCATCGTGCATTTTCTTAACAACTTTCTTTAAGCTTTCCAAACCATTTGGATAGTTTCTTAGGTTAATTGGATAGCTTCCGCAACTTGTTGACCACGAAGAATCATACATCATAACATAGCTGAAGCCACCTTTCTTAGCATACTCTATAACTTCATCTACATTCTGCTCGGTAACGTCAATGAATAAGTAAGATTTTTTGACTTCAGGAGATGCTTTATCCCATACTCCAGCCAGTGTTGGACTCGGCAACCCTTCTCTCAACTGGATTCTTCTAATGGTCTCTTTTATCTTATTGAATGGTACTCCTACAATAGCGATTTTACTTTTAAGAAGTCCATATCTTGGATAACATTTAGCCACTAATATAGCTTTTTCATCAGATGCCCCATAAGAGCGCACTTGTAAATTTAAAGCTAATATGCATGCAGCGAAAATATCATTATATCCTATATTTAATAATCTTCCGATGTTTTCCTTAATTGTTAGAGGTATTTTACATAGTGTAAATTCTTCCACATTTTGATCATTTATTGAATACAGTTCGAAAACAATATAATCTTCTTCTATTCTAATTTTTAAACAACATTCAATTTTTATCTCATCAAAAATTATTTTTAATTCATCATTATTCAGTTCAATCGATGAAGGCCAATAGCCTCTACCGTTTTTTACTAGTTCTGTAAAGGGATTTTGAAGAGTGAAATCCAAATAATTTTGGCCAGATGTCTTATCTAAGAATAGTTTAGAAAAACCCTTCTTATCTATCACCCACTTTAAATATTTATTTTCTAAAACGATTTCTGAAACCATTTTATCACACCATCATTTGAATGAATAGTATTTATCAACTTTACTTTGAAACTCTTCATTTAATTTTTAAACTTCTCTGATAAATCTATAAAATTGAATTTCACTTTTCAGCCAACTCTCTCGCTTCCATAAATACTACTCCCATAGATTTTAAGTAATCAATCAGTTTTTCAAGCTGTGCTAATACGTAGTCTCCACAGTTTTTAATTGTATATTCGTCAGGTAGGACACTACCTTTAGGACTAACTCTAATCGGTCCCTTGGGTATTTCAACAAACTCCCATGGATGGAAGTAAAAGCATAAAACGACTGGAAGCCCTTTATTTTTCACATAGTTTATGTGATTTCTGATGTGGATCATTAGTTTTTCCGCACTCTCAGTCCTAAATTTAGGCCACTGATCCCTATCTCTACCATACTGGTCTTTACTTTCAACGGTCATATCCGCAAAGTTGGGTATCTCCAATATTTTCATATTACCTTCCTTAGTCCAATCATCTTTACTAGGATGATATGGTATGAGTTGCTCTCCGTAGAAGTAGAGTGGATATGACGCGTCAGCTTTATATCCCAAATTCTCAAGACTACGAATCAATATCGTACTCCCCCAGAGTCTCGGAGCTTTAAATGAAAGAACCTTATCCCTGAGAGCTTCTTCAGTCTAAATGGTACTTCTTCTGGAAAAAGCGGCTTTACCCCTGGTATTGGAAAAAGTTCATCACTTAAAATTAATAGGATAAGGTTCTTAAGAAGAAGCTTATAACTTAGCAAAGCTGGTTTTAATTCATCTACAAATTAGATGATGGATGGTTATTTGGAAAGCGTAAGTAAGTCTAAATGTTTAGAATCCTATTTAGGAATTTACACATGTTTCTGAAATGAGACCCGAGCCAGTACACCTTCTTGCAATTGTCGCATATCCAAAACTTCGATTGTCTACGTAGTACGCCATCTGGTATTAAGCCAGCAACCTCTTCTTTTGAGGCTTCTCTTATGGTGCTGTTGCAAACTGGACACCTGCTTTTAGAGGGATCTATGACTGGATTTAAACCAAACTTTTTAACTAGGAAGCCTACTCTCTCGGCTTCACTCTTACCAGCTACTTCTAAGGCTTTCAGCCCTCTGCTTAAAGCCTTAGAGACGAGTCCTTTATCCCTTGTAAGTATTACAGCGTTAAACTCTAAAGCCGCTCTGAGTAGGTCTTCGTCCGTCCAAGACGGGTTGTAGAGAACATTGCAACCTAGTATTCTCAGCCATCTAGCGGTCCGACCGAGCATTAAATCCACTACGAAGACTTCGTTCAAACCCAAACACCTGGTTTAATGACTCTACCAACTCCCGGCTTACTTAAAATCTCACCGTTTAAAAAAACCGGCTCACCGTTTACTAGAACGCCTTTAACAATACCTCTCCCCTTCCACCCTTTAAATGGACTGTGCTTAGCCTTAGATTTAAACTCCGACGGGTCTATTCTAAACTCTCCGTTTAAATCTACCACTGTTAAATCGGCCCAGTAGCCGATTTCAATAGACCCCCTACCCGCTATTCTGAATATTTTAGCAGGGTTTTGAGAGGTAAGCTCGACCAGCTTGGAGAGACTTAACCATCCTCTGTTGACACAATCAAGCATAAGCGGTAGAAGCGTTTCCAAACCTGGGAAACCGGTTTTGATGCTCCAAATGTTCCCTATGGATTTTTCTTCTAGAGTATGTGGAGCATGGTCTGAAGCTATGCAATCCACCATGGTTTTTCTAACCCCAACCCACAGTCCTTCAACGCAGCCTTCAGACCTAAGAGGCGGGTCAACGAGGCCGTATATTCCAAGGGTTTCATAGTTTTTCTTTGAAAGTAGCAAATGATGAGGTGTGACTTCGCATGTAACTGATAGCCCTTCGGCTTTAGCTTCAGCTATACGCTTGAGCGACACTGGGGAGGTTATGTGGCAAAAGTGTAATTTCACGGGTTTTATTTTCCTAAGCATAGCGGTTAACTCGTCTACGGATTCGTTTTCAGACTCTTCAGAGAGAGCGGCTTCAAAAGCCTCTAAACCTCCGTTGGGATTAGCGTGCTTCACAGCTTCATACGTTTCCCTTCTCTCGGCATGAACAAGCACTGGTAAACCTGTTCTACCGATTGCTTCAAACGGCTTCCTCAAATCTTCCAAACTGTTGAATTTATACCCAGGCATAACTCTATGCATGAATACTTTAAACCCGAAGACCCCTTCAGCCACAAGCCTAGAGATTTCAGTCAGTTTTTCAGGTATAAAACTGTAAAACCCCACGTTCACGTAAATTTTAGGCCTAGCTGTTTCAATTTTAGACCTTAATGTTTCAGCGTTTTCAGTAGCTGGGTCTGTATTAGGCATGTCTAAAACCGTTGAAATCCCTCCGAATGCTGCAGCCAAGGTCCCAGTATCATAATCCTCCTTATACGAAAGATTGAGTCCTCTGAGGTGTACATGTACATCTATAAGCCCAGGTATAACGAGTAAACCGTTAAGGTCTATCGTCTCGTCAACAGGCTTATTTATCTTCAACTTGGTTAAACGGGAGATTTTACCGTCTTCAACTAAGATTTCAACACCACTAATTACTAACCCCCTGTAGAAGATTTTACAGTTTCGCAGTCTAAGAGTTTTCAACAACCATAGTTTAATAGAAACTCCTATAAGAGTTTCACGCATAAAATACTAGTGCTGGTCAAAATGACTACCAATTTAACAGATGACGAGGGGGCATTTCTAGTTAGAATTGCAAGGAGAAGTATTGAAGAATATCTTACAAAGCGCGTTAAAATAAAGCCGCCCATCGAAACACCGGAAAGCTTGAAAGTTAAACGTGGAGTATTTGTAACGCTGAATAGCTTCATCGAAGGAGCTAAAGAGCTTAGAGGATGTATAGGTTTTCCGTATCCAACTCATCCTCTAGTTGAAGCAACTATTGAAAGTGCTATAGAAGCGGCTGTAGGAGACCCGAGGTTTCCACCTGTAACTTTAAAAGAAATGGATAGTATAGTTGTTGAAGTCAGCGTTCTAACGAAACCTGAGCTCATAGTCGTCAGCAATCCTAAAGAACTGCCTAAAGCTATTAAAATAGGCATAGATGGTTTGATCGTCGAAAGAGGCTTTTATAAAGGACTTTTACTACCACAAGTTCCTGTTGAATGGAATTGGGATGAGGAGGAGTTTCTAAGCAATGCCTGTATGAAGGCTGGTCTAACCCCAGACAGTTGGCTTCTAAAAGATACAAGAGTATATAGATTTCAAGCTGAAATCTTTGAAGAAGAAGAGCCTAGAGGCAGAATTAAGCGTAGGATTTTAAGGTAGTAATTATGAGCGTTTACTTCGGAGTGTGCGGAATAGGCTTAGGTCATGCTGGAAGATGTATACCTATAGCTGAGAAACTCAAAGAGAAAGGTATAGACGTGGTTTTTTCATCTTATGGTAATGGCTTAAACTACATCAAGGAGAAACAGTTCAATTGTAAGAAGGCACCATCAATAGGATTCGCCGTCAAGACCGATGGAGGGGTGGATTTTAGACAGAGTACTGTAAATCCTGGACCCTTTATAGCATCGATTAAAGTCCTTAGACAGATAGCTTTTGAATTGATGGCCATTGGAAACTTCCAGCCTAAAGTAGTTATTTCCGACAGTAGAGTTTCAACGATAGTTGCTTCGAAGGTTTTGAAAATTCCATGTATAACAATTCTCAATCAGTTTAAGATAATAATACCTAGGAGGCGGCGCTTTTTAAGACTATGCAGGCTTATGGATGCGGCAGCGCTTGCTTTAATCGGTAGAATCTGGACTATAAGCGACTACGTTCTCATACCTGATTATCCAATGCCTTACACAGTTTCACTTGGAAACCTTGAAATACCACCTGTATACTCTAAGAAGGTCTTCCTAGTGGGTCCCATAGTCCCAGTGAAACCCGAAGAACTACCTTCTCAAAGAGAGCTTAAAGAGAAGCTGGGTCACGACCCGGATAAACCTCTAGTATTTGCACCCATAAGCGGCTCTCTAAAAGAGCGTAGATACCTAATTGAACTTTTAACCTCCATATTTATGGAACTCGATGAATACAATATCGTTATGTCTAAAGCAAACCCAACTGGTACACAAGCTCCGTTTAAACTCGGCTCTCTAACGGTATATGAGTGGTTAAACAATAGATTTGAATATCTTAAAGCCTGCGACGTAGTCGTTTCAAGAGCTGGACATGGAACGATTACACAGAGCATGTTTTACGGTAAACCGATGATATTAATACCAACTCCAAACCACACCGAGCAAATAGGCAATGCCTCGAGAATTGAAGAAATGGGCTTAGGATTAACTCTAGAGCAGGAGAAGCTTACCAGGGATTCGCTTCAAAATGCAATTGAGAGAATTATAAACGGTGGATTTATGGAGAGGAGCTTGGAGGCTTCCAGAGAATTGAAGCAATACGACGGATGCAGGAAAATAGTATCTATCATAGAGGATTTCCTTTAACTGTTCTATTTTTACAACTTTATGTCTAAAACTAAACTGTTTAAGTTGTCGAATTTAAACGCTAATCTCCATCGAACAGATTTTTTGGACAATTGAAAAATCCATGAAAACATGAATTTAATATGGAAAACCTTATATATATCATGGATATCCATTTAGTCATGGAGTGATGGAAAATGGCCAAGTGTCCAAAGTGCGGTACTGATGTAGCTAAGCCAGTAAAAGAGTGGGATATTCAGCCTAAGCAGAAGAAGGGTCCAAAAGTCCACATAACTCTATACGAGTGCCCTAACTGTAAGACTAGATTTAGAGAAGCAAAAAGACTTGCATAAACGCCATAAACACAAGTTGAATAATCCCTCCTTTTTTTCCTTCAATCCCCAGAGTTTAAGCATGTAAATTTTAGAGGACTTTCAATTGAGCAACTTTTACAACTGTATGCTAAAAAATAAAATAGATGGTTTAAAACGGTATGAAGAATCTTATAACCATCAGTAGTCCGCCTATGAAAGAGACTAGTACAGCACCCACTATGAAGCCTATTGCAACTGGTACTCCAACTTCTTCATAGAACTTGCTTCCACCGATTCTAAGCACTATGAGTTTAACAATCCACGCTACTGTTACAGTAGTCCACAGTCCTTCAATAAGAGCATGACCATCTGTGATTATTAGGAAGCCGATAGGGTCTAATGGGAACCATAAGAATTTAGCGTGGAGATATGTCAATGCACCTGCAAGTAGAACCCCGCCTAGGAAGTGGGGTATCCACTCCCCTCTAACTGGTCGATTTACAATACCCTGTGGATCTGCTCTATACCATACACCGCCCCAGAGGCTCGACGGTAGTTTCGTTGCTCCGAAGGTGTAGAGACCCCATATGTATCCCAACTGTGCTAATAATGGCGCTAGAATACCTACGACTAGTGAAACTTTGAAGATCGTTTTAGTATCCATACCCATCATAGAGCCCATTTTATAAGATGATAAAGATGTTATAAGCGGTGTTCCCCAGCCTTCTGTGAAGGCTTGACCTGTAGGATGCATCATACACATGGCTAAAACCCATTCCTTATAGTTTGCCTCGGTTGGCATACTTCCCATGACTAGCTTCATAGGTCCATAGTAGAACCAGCTTCCAGCCGGAGCGTTATATCCGACAAGTGAGTAGACTCTTGTAGATGCAAATGTGCATATGAAGTTGCTTACGATTAGAATTGCTATTGGTGCTAATGTCAGGCCTACAGACCCCCAGAGAGCGGCTATGACTATTACGGCTAAGATTATCATTAGAAATGCAATTCTATAGCTGATAGGTTCACCCTTCACTTCTTCACCTCTAGCGGCATACCTGAATATTGAAGCCACAGCACGCCAGTTTAAGATGAAGTAGAATAAGACTATTCCAGTGCTTACCCCAGCTGTTGAAAACGCGTCCCATTTGAATGGTTCGCCGACTCTATAACTTATAGTACCACACCAGACTCTACCGCAACCATCTAAACCGAGGATGCCAGAGTAATAGCCTGAGAAGTACGCTACTTGCATGAGCACTTGGAAGATTATATTTGTTATTACCGCGCTCGTGAGAACGGATAATGGCGCTAAGAAGAATATGGCTGCGTGTACTGCGCTTTTATTAAGCATTGCCATGCCTGGTAGCTGGGCTAGAGCTGAGCCTGCAGTAAGCCAAACTGTTCCATGGTTGCAAGTATTTGTCCTCCACCCGTAAACGTCTGGAAACCACGGATATAGAGCTGTCAAGAATAGTGGAATCTGGTATGCCAGTCCTAGAACGATGCCCACTATAAGCGGAACACCCAGTTTCTTCCTTAGACCTCCCTGCTCTAGGAACCTGTTGGCTAGTGTAACGCTAACAATCGTCTGTGGGAATGGGACTTTTTCAACATCTATATAGTGGTGGCGGAGTAGAGAGGCTATTGCCAAGTAGAAGACGGCGTAAGCAGCCATCATGAGCCACCAGAACATTATGAAGGGCATGAGAGCACCCCAAGGAACAGCAGCTCCACCACCGACTATAGGTCTCACCACTTCGGCTGGAGGAGCAAATATAGAGGGCCAATTGTCTGAAATATCCGGTTCTACTACTCTACTGGCTAGAAAACCAGTATATGTGTCTTGAATAGGCCATCCGTCAGAAGTCATAAAGACTACTAGGCCCATAGTGGCTACGTATAGAAATGCAAAGGTTGTTTTATCAGCTGATTTGAAAAAACCGATTTCCCTTAAAATTCCTAGGAAGAATATTAGGACTGTAGGTAAAACTGGAACCCAAAGTTTACAGCCTACTGTCCCTGCAGTATACCAGTTTGTAAAACCTCCAGGAATCATAGTCGTCCAAACAGGACCGAAGAAGCCGAAGACAAATATTATAACCAGTGTGGAAATCCATAGACTGGTACTTATAGGCTTATACTCCGTAGACAACTTCCCACAAAATTCATTCTACGTGAAAACATTTAAAAATCTTTCTTGAAGAAGATACTCAAGGGCTTTTAAGGGAGGCTCTGCTATACCTTATGGATAAGCCTCCAACACTTCTGTATGAAGTGTTGGAGGAACAGGGGATTAGGGCGTTCGTTCAAATTGCTGAAAAATAGGTGCGGCAAGTGCCCAGTCTTTGAAGCCATCACATCCATAGACCCGAAGCTTAAGAGGATTAAAGTTGAACTCGAGGAGCTAAAGAAGAAGCGTGAGGCTGT
>Ga0209080_1000246_pt1 | contig 40639 bp, 46 predicted proteins | sample JNZ110809AmetaG_FD_184123 | JGI IMG/M metagenome (GOLD analysis project Ga0209080, IMG submission 184123) | Hot spring microbial communities from Jinze hot spring, China to study Microbial Dark Matter (Phase II) - JNZ 110809A (SPAdes) (version 3) ...
GCGACGGCATCCGTCGCGCCGCGCCTAAGAGCCTCCGAGATCACGAGCTTGCAAATCTTCTCCGGCTTCAAGCCGACCGATGATTTAGAAGGCTGAGAAAATAAAGATTGCGCGAAGAGGATTAATGCGGGCGCTGGATAATCTCATTCTGAGAATTGCCGGAAGAATTGTTGAATGAGGTTGCTGAGCGAGTGCTGAGCTGCCTGAAAATGAGAGAGAATAGCGTGAGATCTCTGAGTGTGCATGGGGCAATAGCTCTCGGCCACGGGAGTGAGCCATATCAAGTGCTGGTCGTCCTGAGGGGAGAAGCTCCTCCGAGATTTCAGAGGCTTAGGGAATTCGGGCAGGCGGATCTGGTGATTACCGTTGGTGAGGGGAATTTTGAGGCGGATTGCAGGGAGGAGCGATTCGGCGGGGCGATAGCATCGCTGCTACTCTTTCCATATAGGCTGGTGTCGGGAGATCTGGCTCTGGATGCGGCTGAGGTGGAGTACAAGAGGCACGTGATCATGGAGTCGCTTCAGAACTTGATTCTCGATTATCGGCTCGCCTCAAGCCGCCTCCTGATAAGAGCTGAGTATTTTCTCTTCGATAAGCTTAGGAAGCTTTCCGCTATAAATCTCCCCGCTAGAAGGCTCGTTAAATCCTGCTTTCAGGCTCATCTCGCCGATTCGCTTAAATCGGTTCTCCAGGGCTATGAGCGAGCTTTGGGCGAGCTGGTCTCTCAGGGCATCCTCGTCAGGAGGAATGGGCGCTATGCGCCCAGCGAGAAATACGTGCTCTCGACTCTATCCAGGTCCTCGGCATTCATGAAGCTCTCAAGTGAACTCGAGCACTCCTTCAAGCTATATCTCAGCGCCAGCCTATCATCGCCGATAGAGCCTCTTAGGGAGCTCGCCCTCGACCCCATGATACTAAAGCCCGTGAAGCTCCCGGAGCCGTCGAGATACGTGGAGAGGGAGACCGCCCTGGGGCCTCAGCCCCTCAACGTGGAGCTCGGGCTCAAGGATTTCGTCGAGGCCTTCTACGGCGCTGAGCCGGGCAAGATTAGGATCAGGAGGGCTGCGAGCGTCCTGAACTCCGCCTACATCATCGAGTTCACCTTGAATGGCGCGCGGACTAAAATCTTCGCGAAGAAGTATCTCAACTGGACTGATTTCAAGTGGGTTGCGGCCTGGCTGTGGGCCATAGGCGTCAAGAACTTCTCTCTCCTCGCCTCGATCAGGATGGGCAACGAGATATACTTCGTGAACAAGCTCATGGATCTCGGCTTCAACACGGCCGAGATACTTCACGTGAACTGGTCCGAGAAAATACTGTTCCAGAGGTTCGTCGAGGCTTCCGATTTCATGAGCCTCCTGAGAAGCTCCTCGGGCGCCGCCCTCGCAGAGCGAGCTCGTGAAATCGGCGAGCTCCTCGCCAGGCTTCACGAAAACGGCATCTGCATTGGAGACTGCAATCCATCAAACTTCCTACTCTCATTCGATGGCAGGATCTACGTCGTCGATCTCGAGCAGTGCTCCTATGACGACTCGTATGCCTGGGATTTGGCCGAGCTCTTATACTACTCGGCGAGATTCCTAAAGCCGGAGAGTGAGGATGAATTCATTTCTGGGATTATCAAGGGCTACACGATGGTCGGGGATGTGAGCGTCGTCGAGGAGGCGGCGGATGCGAAGTATGCCAGGGTCTTAGCCCCGCTCATACTGCCGAGAAGCCCGCTCGAGTTCAGGGAGAAGATTATGCGGCTGGCGAGGAGATGAGCGGCCGGATAATCGAGTATAGAATCGGCTCCGCGCGTATTAGGATCATGGCTGATCGGAAGGTGTATATGCCTTCAGCCGCCACGCTCTGCCTCGCGAGGAACATGAGGATCGAGAGCGGGTCTAGGGTTATGGATCTCGGAACGGGCTCGGGCTTCCTGGCGATTCTAGCCTCTAAGCTGGGCGCGGGAGAGGTCGTGGCCACGGATATCTCCGCCAGGGCCATTCGAGCGGCCAAGAGTAACGCGATATTGAACTCCGCGGATAACATAGACTTCAGGCTCGGCTCGCTTTACGAGCCCGTAATAGGGGAGAAGTTCGATCTAATAGTGTCTAATCCGCCGATGACGCCCTCTAAGAATCCTCTTCCACGCTATACATGGGGAGGCGCCGATGGCCGGGAGGTTCTTGACGAGGTCATCCGCGGGGCGGTGGATCACTTGAGAAGCGGCGGCCGACTCCTGATACCAGTCATCTCGCTCGTCGGGATCGGGAGGACCTATAGGCTGATGGCTGATGCCGGCTTCAATGTTAAAGTTCTCGACTACCTGACCCACCCCTTTGGAAAAAGGCTCATGAGGATGCTCGATTACCTGCGAAGCCTCCCTTATGCCGATTATGTGTATGATTCTTATGGAAGGCTCTGTTGGAGGCTTCTTGTGCTCGAGGGCGTCAGGAGCTGAGTATATCGCTGGCCGCCTGCTTAAGTTTCTTGAGCCCATCAGTTATGTGATCTTCCGAGGCCGAGAAGCTCATCCTGATGTATCCCTCGCCATAGGATCCCAGGGCGGTTCCATGCAGGAAGGCGACGCCATACTTCTCTATCAGCATCATGACGAACTCCTCCGCGCTCATTCTCAGCTTGCTGATGAGCTTGCTGACATCTATCATCATGTAGAATGCTCCCTTCGCCTTGACGAACCTTATGCCCTCTACCTCTGACAGCATCTCGGCGGCGAGGTTCCTCCTCCGCTCATAGCCCTTCCTCATCTCATGCACTGGATTCTGAGGCCCGGTTAGGGCCGCGAGGGCCGCCCACTGGGATATCGAGCTCGGGCATGAGGTCATCACGTTCAGGAGCTTGAATACGGTTGTCGTAAGCTCCTCGGGGATGAGGGCGTATCCTATTCTCCACCCCGTCATCGCATATCTCTTCGAGAAGCCGTCAGCTATTATGAGCCTGTCAAGCGATCTCTTCACCGAGAGCGGCGAATAATGCTCCTCGCCATCGTAGAGGAATGGCCTATAAATTTCGTCGGAGAGTATGTAGAATCCATGATCATCCGAGAGATCGGCTAGGGCCTTAACATCCTCCTCCCGCATTATGGAGCCGCAGGGATTATGCGGGGTATTGATCACGACGAGCTTCGTTCTGGGAGTTATGAGCTCCGCGATCCTATCGGCATCGATCCTAAACTCATCCTCTATTGTGAGCTTATATGGTATGGGCTTTGCTCCGGCGAGCCTGGCCGCGGCCTCATACTCCGGGTAGCCGGGATTCGGATATAGAACCTCATCCCCCTCCTCCAGGATCGAGAGCATAGATGCTAGAATGGCCTGCTTGCACCCATTCGCTACAACCACGTTTTTCTCCCAATCCACCTCAACCCCATAATCTCTTTTCACGCTCTCAGCTATCGCCTGCCTCAGCTCGGGAATTCCGACCGTCGGGGTATAATGCGTCTTCCCCTCCTTCAGGGCCCTTATAGCCGCCTCCTTAATGTGCTCCGGCGTATCATAGCCCGCATCACCTATCTCCAGGTGGGCGACTCTCCTGCCGGTTGCCTCGACCTTCTTGGCCGCGCTCAGGACGGCGAAGGCCGCCTCAGCCTCAACTCCATGAAGCCTTCTGGGAACAGTATACCCCACCATTTTTGAGAGTTTCTCGGAATTTAATCGCATAAAAAGTTTAACCGCGAGGAGCCCGGAAAAAGCGCCGGAGAAGCAGCCTAAGCTTATTACCTCGGCTCTGCCGTGAGTAGCTCGTGAGTGGTCAAGATGCTTTACAAGGATACTCGGGCGATCTTCGAGCTCTCCTAGAAAAAGCCGGAGTTGAGGTCGGTGATGAAGTGGAGATTCAAGCTGAGGGAGAGGTCTATCGCGGGATACTGATGGCCAGATACGAGCTCGCGGACCCCGGATACGTGGTCATAAAGCTCCCAAACGGGTATAATGTCGGGATAAATGCTTTCAAGATCGCATCCATCAGGAAGGTGGCCTCCGCGGCTAAGCCGAGGTTCGCCCCACCCCCTAGGCCGCCGCAGAAGCCGGGGCTGCCGAGGGTCGTCATAGTGAGCACGGGAGGCACGATAGCCAGCAGAATAGACTACAGGACTGGGGGAGTTAGGGCCGCGCTAACAGCCGAGGATCTCCTCTCGATAGTCCCCGAGCTCGCGGACATCGCCGAACTCGATGCTAGGATCCTCTTCTCGATATACAGCGAGGACATGACTCCGGAGCACTGGAATGCCATGGCGATCGAGGCGGATAAGCTGATCAGGAAGGGGCTCGATGGCATCGTGATAGCTCATGGAACAGATACGATGGGCTACTCGGCCGCCGCCCTCAGCTTCGCCATCCAGAAGCCCCCGATCCCGATAGTGTTTGTCGGCGCTCAGAGATCCTCGGATAGGCCGTCGAGCGATGCCGCCACGAATTTGATAGCAGCTGTCAGGGTCGCGGGCCACGCCCCGCTCGCGGAGGTCTGCGTCTCGATGCATGCCTGGCACTCGGACACGGTTATAGCGATCCATAGAGGGACGCGCGTGAGAAAGCTTCATACGAGCAGCAGGGATGCATTCAAATCAATAAACTCCGAGCCGATCGCATACGTTATCGGAGATGAGATAAGGATTAACGCGGGGAACCTCAATCCGCGTGGATCCAGCGGCTACAGGTTCGAGCCCGGCTTCTCTAAAGACGCCGCCCTCATCAAGTTTTATCCCGGGATGCCGCCCGAGATCTTGGAGGCCGTCTATGAGCTCGGATGCAGGGGGATCATACTCGAGGGAACAGGCCTTGGCCACGTCGCCAACAAGATCATTCCAACAATAAGGGAGCTCGTGGAGAAGGGTGTCTTCATCGGAATGACCTCGCAATGCATCTTCGGCAGGATCAACATGAGGGTCTATGACACGGGCAGGTATCTCCTCAAGGCGGGAGTCGTTCCGCTCGGCGACATGCTTCCGGAGACCGCTTACGTGAAGCTCTCATGGTGCCTAGCTAGAGCCCGCGACATAGAGGAGGTGAAGAGCCTCATGCTGACGCCGATCGCGGGAGAGCTGGGCGGAAGGAGCATGCCATCGATCCGGGAGGCGGATGCCCCGTGAAGCTCGATTACGAGAAGCTCGGATTAAAGGTCGGCCTCGAGATTCATAGGCAGCTCGACACGCGGCATAAATTGTTCTGCGAGTGCCCAACGGCGCCGAGGGAGGGAGGCAGGGAGATAACGTTCATCAGGTGGCTGAGGGAGGCTCAGAGCGAGCTCGGCGAGGTCGATCCCGCCGCCCTCTTCGAGTCCCGGAAGCGGAGGATGATCGTCTACCACGCGAACACGGAGAGCACGTGCCTTGTAGAGCTCGATGAGGAGCCTCCACACGACTTAAACAGGGAGGCCGTGGAGGTGGCGCTCACGGCAGCGCTCCTGATGAACGCCAAGCCGGTCGATGAGATCCACGTGATGAGGAAGATCGTCATAGATGGGTCGAATACAACCGGGTTCCAGAGAACCTGCGTGATAGCGCTCGGGGGCGAGATACAGGTTGATGGGAAGAAGATACCAATCCAGACGATAACGCTCGAGGAGGATGCTGCTAGGATAATCGAGCAGAAGCCGCATGAGGTGCACTACGACCTCTCGAGGCTCGGGATACCCTTGATCGAGGTCTCGACCGCTCCCGTGATAAGCTCCCCAGAGGAAGCGTATAAGGTCGCTCACGCGATAGGGAGAATTCTCAGAGCAACCAGGAAGGTGAAGAGGGGGATAGGGACGGTCAGGCAGGATCTCAACATCTCGATAGCGGGCGGAGCGCTCGTGGAGATCAAGGGAGTCCAGGAGCTCGATCTCCTGCCAAAGGTCGTAGAGCTCGAGGTGATCAGGCAGCTCCACCTACTCAAGATAAGGGATGAGCTTGAGAGGAGGGGCGCATCCGAGGAAGAGCTTAGAAAGGAGCCAGTAAAGGATGTCACGAGCATTTTCGCGAAGACCTCGTCCAAGATTATCCGGAGGAAGATGGAGGCTGGCGGGGTCGTCTTGGCGCTGAGGCTCAAGGGCTTCGGCGGGCTCCTAGGCTTAGAGGCTGCTCCGGGAATAAGGCTCGGAGCGGAGCTCGCGGGAAGAGCTAGAGCATGGTCGGAGGTTGAGGGAATCTTCCACACGGATGAGCTGCCGGGCTATGGCATCTCCGAGGAGGAGGTTGCGAGGTTGAGGGAGGAGGTTGGCGCGGGCGAGCTGGACGCAGTAGTGCTAGTTGCGGCGGAGCGCGAGAGGGCTGAGGACGCGCTGGAGAGGATTAGAGAGAGGGCTATCGAGGCACTTCATGGGGTGCCCTCCGAGACCCGCGGAGCCAAGCCTGATGGAACGACGATATACTTGAGGCCGAGGCCTGGAGCCGCTAGAATGTATCCCGAGACAGATATTCCGCCCCTTCCGCTGCCGAGGGAATACGTGGAGGAGATTAGGCGCCGCCTCCCGCCCACGCTCGACGAGGTCGCCGAGGAGCTCTCGAAGAAGCACGGCCTGAGCAGGCAGATCATTGACGAGCTGATAGACTCCGAGAAGATCGAGCTTTTTGAAAGAATAGTCTCCGAGACGGGTGTTCAGCCGAGCGTGGTCGCCTCAGTACTCACGGAGCACATGAAGAGCTTAAAGCGGGAGGGCTGCGATGTCGAGAGAATCCGAGAAGATGATCTGCTTGAGTTCTTCAGGCGCGTGGCAAGGGGCGAGGTGGCGAAGGAGGCGGCTCTAGACGTCATGAGATGGCTCGCCGGGAATCCTGGTAAAAGCTTGGAGGATGCGGTAAATGCTCTAGGCCTGAGGGCCGTCAGCCTTGAGGAGGTTAAAGCCCGCATCGCGGAGCTCGTGGAGGCGAATCGCGAGCTGGCGAGATCAAATCCGGGAAAAGCAATCTCGATCATAATGGGCGAGCTCATGAAGACTTATCGCGGGAGATTCGATGGCGGAAAACTATACCAGCTCGTCTCCCAGGCAGTCCATGGCCAAAGCGGCTGACCAGATCCCTTGAAGCGTTCGCGAGCTGGTGCTCTATCCGTGCTCAAGCCTTATGCAAGAAGCCCATTTTCGCCCGGGTCTATAAGCCTTAATAGTCTTTAAAGAAGCAGACTCAATTAGAGCACGGATGACATACAGACTGAGGATAAAGCTCGGTGGGCTTGAGCTCGAGCTCGAGGGAGATCGAGAGTTCCTCGAAGCCAGGTTCGCCGATCTGAGCTGGATCGACGCGCTTCTCGAGAAGCTCGGAAATCTTGAGCAGCAGAAGGCCGTCAAGCCGCCCCAGCAGGCCGTGGTCGGCAGCTTCTCCTCTTTCGTCGAGTTCGCGGGCCGTGTGAACCCGGAGAAGAACTGGGAGAAGTTCCTGACGATAGCATATTACCTATACAGTCAGGAGGGCAGGGATCTAACCTACGATGATGTTGAGAAGTATTATGCTCAGGCCAGATGGCCCATGCCGAAGAACGTCTGGGACGTGATGTCCCACCTGATCCGGGAGGGCTACATGGAAGATGCTGGGAAGCAGAATGACCGCAAGATCTTCCGGATACTGAGGAAGGGGATAGAGCACGTTGAAAGGCTCATGGGCGGCGGAGGTGGCGGCAAGTGAGCGAGAGGATCAGGGCGGTAATTAGGTGCGGCGAGACGGAGGTCGAGTTCGAGGGAGGCTATGAAGAGGTCTGGAGAAGCATCAACAAGTTCTTCTCCGAAACGTATCCAGCCCTGGAGATCGCCAGAAAGCTAGCCGGCGCGGTCGATGTCATCGAGCTGGCGAAGAAGCTCGAGGGATTCGTGGAGTTCAGGGATGGCAGAATCGTGATCATGAAGGAGATGGATGCTAAGCGGAGGATTCTCCTCTGCCTAGCAGCAGCTTATGTCGGCAGGAGGCTGGGGCTCTTCGACAAGGAGTATCTAGCGCCGAGGGAGATCGCGGCATATGCTGGGCTCGATGAGCGCGTCGCCCGAGCCAGGCTGAGCGAGCTGAGAAAAGCTGGGCTGGTAGTCAAGGCTGATGAAGGATTATATTCGTTCACGTCGAGCTCTATTGGCGAGCTTTTCGGTGGTGAGCCATGAGCTCGGAGGAGCTTAAGGTAACTATAAGGTGCGGCGACATCGAGATGAGCTTCTCAGGGCCTCCAGAAGCAGTCTACCACCAAATCATATCATTCATGGAGAAGGTTCTCCCAGCATACTCGCTCGCCAGAAAGATCGCGTTTAACATGGACTTGAAGGATCTCCTCGAAGCCTTCAGCAGCGTGTTCGCATACGATGCCCAGGAGGGTCTCTTCTTCAAGATAAGTTTAAGCCAGCTGAAATCGGTCTCGGACGCGATCCTACTTCTCGCATTGAGAAAGCACTTGGAGCATAAGCTCGGCAGGATCGAGGCGCCGAACATAAGCCCCGGAGAGCTCGAGGCAGCGCTAACAGCGAAGAAGAAGACGATAATGAATAATCTCACGAAGCTCGTTCAGATGGAGCTTCTCAGGAGGCTCGATCGCGGAGACTACGCTATAACTCCGCTCGGGATAAAATATCTGGCCGACAAGCTCTCGAAGGAGCTGGTGAGCGGCCCCGAGTAGCCCCACTAAGACTATCGCTGCTCCTGGATTGCCGGCGAAGGCTTCCGGTAAGCATAGCGCCTTGGAATGCCCTCCCTCATGAGCGCTTTCTCCCTCACCAGGTCGAGAAGGCTGTGCGCTACCGCCGTCGAATCATAATGATAGCCCTTCTTAGCCAGCTCCTGAACGACCTCCGATAGGGTCCTTGGCTGATCGAACCAGCCCTCGCTTATAAGCCCCCTTATAAGCTCGGAGCACGTGGGCGCGGGCCTCCGCCGGGCCTTCTCGGGCTTGGCCATACTGGATCCCGCCAGCGGCTCCTCAGCCCCGAGCTCGGGTAGAGCCGATCTTAGAGCCGCGACGGCGTTTCTCACAGCCTCCTCTATCTGGTCTGGAGGAGCCTCAACCCTAACCGTGGCGGGGCCTATCACGATCTCCACCCTGATTTTGTTCTTCTCGCTCATTTCCCATCTTGCTCAAGTTGAGCAACATTTATAAGCACAGGAAGAGGAGTAAAATCGGGGAAACCGGGGGCATGAGCCAACTCGCTCAACCCACATTCAATGACCTCGAGACAATCTTTAAGTCTTTCCTGGAGATGGGGCGGAGAAGCCTGGGCCTTGTTAATGGAGCATACTCGACCGCGTTTGATGAGGAGGATCTTGCTCAAAATGAATGGGATTTGGGGCTTATTGAGCAGGCTGAGCAAATGGAGGTCTCGGCGATCAGCATACCCCTGGAAGGAGCCTTGGAGAGGCAGATCGTGGCCATAGACACCTCATCGGTTGTTATCGCGGTCGGGAGGGGCGGCATCATCCTGGGAGTGAGGGGGAGCATAGCCATCAGGAGCGCGCTCGGCTTGGAGATCCAGTGCATCGGCCCCTTCATCACATATCTAACCCCAGAGAATATCTCCAGCATCCTAGGCTCGATCCTCGGAGACCCGCCGCCGCTGGATCTCTCGAACTACCAGCTGGATGGCCACATTCAGAAGATTCTGGCCAGCCTACTAGAGAAAAGGCTCCAAGAGCACGTCGTCAAGCGATTCAGAGATAGCATAATACTCTTGGATGGATCGCTCTCAGCGGGCCCACAGGATAATCCAATATGGCTCGTCTCCAGGATTCTGGAGGAGGCTGGGCCCAGGGGCAACGACATCCTAGCATTCTCGAAGACCAGCATCCTCCAGTTTTGGGGCTCGATATTCACTGAGGATAGGCTTGACGTTAAGCCGCCCTACATCATCGACATGACCTGGCTCATCAAGAAGCTTGAGCTGAGCGTCCGAGTCCTCGGAAGAACATTCCTCGCGAGGCTCAGCTCCGGGCTCAACATCTACAGGGTTGATGCGGCGACGTGCAGGAGGGTCGAGGAGGTTTTCGGAAGCCTCCTGAAAAGCGACCCGCTGATCTACGGGTACCCGGAGCTCCTGATACTTGCCCACGACTACTGCACCTTCACGAAGAGCGACGTGATAGCTATGCAGGCGATGCTAAGAAGGCTTGGAGCCGAGCTCTTCAGAGAAGGCTCGATACGGGATATGCTCTTCAATCCGATCGACAGGAGGTGATGAATAGGTGAAGATTCTCTCGAAGAGCGGAGACACGATCGAGCTCCTAGCCTCGCCCGATGAGGAGCCGCTTATCCGCGGAGACTACATACTAATAACTGATGGCGGTAAATCCCTCTTGGCCCAAGTGATAGATGCGGAGTACGCAGACGTCCCGGGCATTCTGGAGGACGTATTGAGGGAGCTCGCATCCGAGCAGCTCTCGATGAGGAACTTCGATCCATACGGCGTCGGCTCGATACTCCTCGACGTGAAGGACTCTCGGAGGATAATAGCGAAGCTCCGCGGGGTTATCGTTGATGGGATGCTGAGGAATGACGTGATCTGGCTTCCATCGAGGTTCAGCTCGAGGATAGAGAGGGCGTCCCCGGAGCTCATCTCCGAGCTCATGCGAACATGCGGCCGAAGGCGGATAATCATCGGTGAGTGCATGAGCGGCGTGGTCTCCGTGAGCGCGGAGGATCTGGATGGCCGGCTGACGATAATCACGGGCAAGAAGGAGACGGGAAAATCCTACTTAACGAAGATCCTGATAACATCGCTGGCGGAGTACGGCGCCACCGTGGTGGTCTTCGACATAAACGGTGAATACCTCGGCCTATCAGAGACCATTAACGGCGCCGCTAGCAGGATAGCCGATAAGCACATCATACTCTCCCCGGGAGAAAACTTCAGGGTCTCGGTCGAGGATGCGGGCCTCAAGACCATGACCGACATCCTCCAGCACATCTTCGCGACGCCTGCCACCACGATAAGGGAGTTCATCAGGATCTGGAGCCTCGTCGAGAAGAATGAAGGCGAGATCACGCTGAGGGGGCTGATAAGCGCCGTAGGGAGAATGCCGATGCACGAGTCCGTGAGGGAGGCCCTGATGAGCAGGCTTCTAAGCCTCAGCGAGACCGGCTTCTTCGACGACGAGAACCCGACGGAAATCAAGGAGATATTGAACTCCGGGAGGGGCGGGGTAATCGTGATAGACCTCTCGAGAAGCATACATCAGACGAAGAAGATTATCGTGGAGTACATGTTGAGCAAGCTTTCAAGCCTTCTGCGCGAGGGCGCGATAGAGCCCCTCTTCCTGGTGGCTGAGGAAGCCCACTTATACCTCAGAGAGACGTATTGGGATGATCTGGTCACGCGGATGAGGCATATAGGGATATTCCCGATATTCGTCACGAATCAGCCGGACAGCATCCCCGAGACTGTGTACAGGCAGGCCGACAACATCTTCCTCTTCAACTTCACGAATGAGTCGGACTTGAACTATATCTCGAAGGCCTCGAGAATAGATTCAGAAACCGTCAGGAGGATAGCTAGGATGCTTCCTCCGAGGCACTGCCTGATAATAGGCAGGATCGTTAATGATCTCCCGGTAGTTGTGAGGGTAAAGGAGGTCGAGCTGAAGACCATGGGGGAGACTAGGCTCCTATTCGGAAGCAGGCGCGCGTGATCCTCTCGTGGCCAAATCCAGAGCATGTGGGCAGTATTTCTCCAAGAATCCCACGAGCATCACGTCGCGCCCCATTTTCCCAAAATACTTTAAGAGGCCGGAAGCCCGAGAGCAGCTTGCTCATGCAAATGCTTGGCGGAAGCGGCTCCGAAGAAGATCCATTCATCAATGAGGAAGCTAGAGAGGAGATTAGGCGCAATCTCGAGCAATCTCTCAATAAGCTCAATGCGCAGATTCTCAGGCTGGAGTCCAAGTATCGGGAGCTATTGTCGAGGAGCAAGGAGTACTTCGAGCAGGTCGTGGACGCCATGGAGTCCGGGGACGAGGAGAGGGCATCAATATACGCTGAGGAGATAGCGGAACTGAGGAGGCTCGCCAAGATGGTTAGGAGATCGCAGCTGATGCTGGAGCAGGTGAAGCTCAGGCTTGAGACGGTAGTCGAGGTAAGCGACCTCATAGGATTGGTCGTTCCATTGCTCTCGCTCATCGCGGAGGTGGAGGACGAGATCGTGGGAGTAGCCCCGGAGGCTGCCAAGAACCTCCATGAGCTCGCCTGCTATATCGAGGATTTCACGAGCTCGAATATGGCCAGCCCTGTGGAATTGGGCTCCCATGAGGTGAGCGAGGACGCGGAGAAGGTTCTCGAGGAGGCTAGAAAGATCGCGGCGGAGCGCGTCGAGAAAGCCTTCCCGGATGCGCCGCAGCTCTCCGAGGTGGAGCAGCTGGTCTACTCCTATCTCTCGAAGGCGGGCTCCGAGATAAACCTGAAGAAGTGCGCGGAGGATCTCGGGATAGACGTTAAGCAGGTTAAGGAGATCCTGATGAAGCTGGAGGAGAAGGGGCTGATAGAGCTCGTGGGCTAGACTGCTCCAAATTTCTCGTACCACTCGAGCATCCTCTCTATGCTCTTCGGGTCGACGCTCGGCTTCCTGCTTCTAATGACCTCCAAGAAGTCCTCCATCGTTATCTTTCTCAGCTCATCTCCTCCCTGCTCGAAGAACTCGCTGACGATTCTCGTCTGAACCTCCACGCATATCGAGTATATGTCGGCGGCAGAGTATCCCTCGGTTATCCTGGCGAGCTCCGCGAAGTCCACGTTATCGAGATTGAGCTTCCCCGCATAGTACTGGAATAGCTTGAGCCTCGCCTCGTAGTTCGGCAGCCCTATGTAGATCCTCTTCTGGAACCTCCTTATGAAGGGCTCATCGAGGAGCCAGGGCTTATTTGTCGCGGCCAAGATATAGATCAGGCTCTTCCTCCCCTTATCCAGCAGGCCATCCATCTCTTTTATCAGCTGATTTCTCGCCCTCGCTTCTCCGCCGACCTCATTCAGCCTCATGGCCGCCAGAGAATCAACCTCGTCTATGAAGATTATAACGGGCTTCCCCGAGGACTCGTACTTCCTCGCGGCGTTGAAGATCTTCGCGATGTTTCTTTCGGATTCGCCGAGCCACTTAGACATTATCAGCGATGCGTCCACGTGCATGAAGACGGCGTCTATCTCGTTCGCGACCGCGGCGGCGATCATGGTCTTACCGCAGCCCGGCGGGCCGAATAACAGGATTCCCCGAGGCCACCCGAGCGGGAAGAGGTCGGGCCTCTTCATCGGGTAGATTATGCTCTCGAGAATCGCCTTCTTCGCCTGCTCCAAGCCTATCACGTCATCCCACTTTATGGGCGGCGGATTCTGGATTACGAAGCTATCATCGGCCTCGGCCTGCTCATCGATCCTGCCGCCAACCGAGATCTTCTCGCTCAGCGCCTCCACCCTGCGCCTATACTGCGCCTGCTTCTCCTCGTATATCCTCCTCATGACGGGATCTTCTGTGAGCTCTATGAGCTTCTCTAGGAGGGCTATCACCTCACGATACCGCTTCGCAGCCTCCTCCCTCATCCCGATCTTATCGTATTTGACGGCAGCTCGAGCCTTCTCAGCCGCAAGCCTCTCAAGCTCCTTCATATCCTCGAGCCTCTTCCCGGGAAGCAATAGGCATAAAATCTATGCTTGGAAATGCGGATCGCGGAATACGCGCTCATAGCTTATAGGAATACGCCGATAACGTGTAGGGGGCTCATGGATCTTCTTTAACGCTGTGGACGGCGACGCACGTGAGGGTTCTCGCCACCCCATGCATCCCCCTAATCTTATCTATGACGAGATCTCCTATCTCCTTGATCGAGGAGCCTCTCACCTTCAGCAGTATATCCCATTCCCCGGTTATCAGATGCACCTCCTCGACATTATCAAGCATCGCGATCTCCTGGGCTAGGGCTTTCTGGGAGATCTCGGAGCCGGGCATGAATGAGACGAGGACGAATGCGAGGGTGCCCTTGCCGAGCTTAGCTTTATCAAGCTTCACCGTGAAACCCTTTATCACGCCCATCCTCCTAAGCCTGTTAATCCTATCCTGGACTGTTGTCCTCGGCATGCCGAGGGACTCGGCGAGCTCTCTCAAGCTTCTGGAGGAGTCAAGTTCGAGCTCCCTCAGAATGAGTAGATCCCTTTCATCGAGCTTCTCCATGATCTTGCCGGCCTTCCTCATCCAATCCCAGGCTAGGAGGGCTTGATGTTTAAGACTTCTTCTTACGTTGATCGACGAACTTCCTCTCGACAATATTTAAAAGGGGGAGCCGGAAAAGGCTCAGAGGAATATGGTCAAGCTGGGCGATGTAGCAATACATGGTTATGGAGGCTATATCCCGAGATACAGGATAAAGGCGGAGGAGATAGGCAGGATCTGGGGGCAGGATAAGTCCGGGTTTCCAGTCGCGGAGAAGACCGTGGCAGGCATCGATGAGGACGCCGCGACCATGGCCGTCGAAGCAGCGAGAACTGCCCTTAGGAGAGCCGGGATAGACCCGAGGAAAATAGGCGCGATCTATGTTGGAAGCGAGTCGAAGCCCTACGCGGTCAAGCCCACCGGAACTATCGTAGCCGAGGCCATCGGCGCCACGCCCACGAAGCTCGCCGCAGACCTCGAATTCGCCTGCAAAGCCGGTAGCGAGGCGATAGCGATAATAGCGGGCCTAGTGCGCTCAGGCCAGATAGAATACGGCTTAGCGATCGGAGCTGATGCTGCCCAGGGGCGGCCTGGCGATGCGCTGGAGTACACTGCGGCGAGCGGGGCCGCGGCCTTCATCCTCGGAAAGCCGGATCACGGGGCTGTTGCGGAGATTGAGGCTTGGAGCGGCTACGCGACTGATACCCCGGATTTCTGGAGAAGGCCCTCCGACAAGTATCCGATGCATGCGGCGAGGTTCACCGGCGAGCCGGCATACTTCAGGCACATAATCGGCGCCGTGAAATCGCTCCTTGAGAATGATGGCTACTCCCTCAGCGAGATCGACTACCTCGTTTTTCATCAGCCTAACGTGAAGTTCCCGCTTGCTGTCGCGAAGTATCTTAAGGTTGGCCAGGAAAAGGTTTCCCCAGGGCTCATAGCGAACCTCGTTGGGAACACTTATAGCGCCTGCTCGCTGCTGGGCCTGGTAAATGTCCTAGATCAGGCTCAGCCCGGCCAAAGAATACTTCTAGCATCATATGGCTCGGGAGCCGGCAGCGATGCTTTCGTGATCAGGGTTCTCGACGGCATCTTGGAGAAGAGGGATTTAGCCCCGAGGCTCGCCGAGCTCATCGAGGACAAGATCTACGTGGATTACTCGACATACTTGAAGCTGAGGGATGAGATTCTCATGAGGTGAGCTGGCGATGGCCGGAGTATACGTCGCGGGAGTGGGCTTCACGAAGATCGCGGAGCACTGGGATAGGGATCTCGAGCACCTCATGGCCGAGGCAGCCATTAAGGCCGTGGAGGACGCCGGCGTCTCCAGCGTAAACGCGATCTACGTTGGATGCGCCTTAAGCGAGCCCCTACAAGGCCAGATGAATCTGGGCGCATTAATGGCTGAGTGCGCTGGGCTCGTCGGCGCGCCGGCGCTCAGGATGGAGGCGGCTGAGGCCTCCGGGGCCGCGGCGCTCTATGCTGGGTTCTGTGATGTCGCTTCGGGCAGATCCGAGGCCGTTTTAGTGGTCGGGGGAGAGAAGCTCTCCGACGGCCTCTCGGAGGAGGTTTCCTCGGGGATGATGATGAGCGGGAGAAGCTGGTATGAGGGCTTCATGGGAGCGGATTTCTACGCGCTGAACGCCCTGCTTTACAGGCTCTACTCGAAGAGATATGGCGAGGAGGGCATACCGTTCTTCCCAGTGATAAGCCACGAGCACGCTGAGGGGGTCTCCCACGCCCAATATCCGTTCAAGATAAGCCTAGATCGGGTCTTGGAATCGCCCTTCATCGCTGATCCGCTTAGAATGCTCGAGGTGAGCGGCATAGGGGATGGCGCCGCCGCGGTGATTCTCGTGAACGAGGATCTAGCGCGCAGGCTAAGCTCCCCCAAAGCCAGGATCTACATCTCCTCCGCGACGGACTACGTGAACCCATTCGATAGAGAGGATCCGCTCAGGCTACAATCGGTTTTACTGGCGGTGAATAAGGTTCTGGAGCAGGCTAGGGCCAGTAGAAGCGAGATAAGCATGATCGAGCTCCATGATGCCACATCCATATTGGCCGCGCTCTGCCTGGAGTCCGGCGGATTCTCGCCGCCCGGCGAGGCCGGCAAGCTGGCCATGAAGGGCGAGTTCAGCCTCAGCGGGCGCCTCCCATGTAACACCTTTGGGGGCCTTAAGGCGCGCGGGCACCCATTCGGCGCGACGGCATTATACCAGGTAGCGGAGATATATCTCCAGCTGGCCGAGCGCGCTGGAAAGAATCAGCTCGATAATCCGAGGGTAGGGCTGACATTGTCCTTGAGCGGCGTTGGCGCGGCGGCGTTTGCGAGCTTGCTCAAGAAAGAGTAAGGGGTGATGAGAAGATGAGGGTTCCGGGATATTGGAGAAACATGCCGTTCCTCTATAGGCTCGCGGGTTGGAAATGTGTCCACTGCGGAGCCTTCCACAATTATAAGCCGGTGGTCTGTAAGAGGTGCAGGTCCAGGGAGTTCGCCCAGATTGAGCTGCCCGCCTCGGGCAGGCTGATAGCATACACGATCGTCAGGTCTCCTCCGAAGGAGTTCGCGCAGGTCGCGCCCTACGCTATAGGCCTCATAGAGCTCGATGATGGGACGAGAATAATCTCCCAGCTCACCGACTTCAGGGAGGATGAGCTGAGAGATGGAGCTAGAGTTGAAGCGGTCTTCCGGAGAATTAGAGTTAACGGAGATCAGGGTATAATCGAGTACGGCTATAAGTTTAGGCCCGCGCTTAGGCGGTCTTGAGCTGGCCCTTCAACCTCTTCCAGAGGTATAGAGTCGCGTATTCCCTCGGGATCCCCTCGCGCTGGGCTATGACCTCGATCTGTGATCTGATCTTTACCGCCGCCTCATCGGGGTTCTCATACCTCGTCTGGAGGCTATTAATGAGCTGCGTAAAGATGGATTCCACAAGCCCCTTATAGGATGTTGCCTCATAGACGTTCTCACGCATTCTCCTAAGCTCCTCGATCCTGCTATTAACCTCTTTAATCCTCTTATCGATCTGGGCGAGCTCCTCTCTCAGCTTTGGGATCACGCTCTCCAGCTCCTCCCTCTTCGAGACCGAGATCGGCTTTCCCTGAGACTCGAGCTGCATCAGCGTATCAAGCTCAACCTGATTGAAGTAGACCTCTTCCTCGATGCTCGAGAACTTCTCCTCCAGCAACCCGGCCAGCTTGCGATACCTCTCGGCGGCGTCGTCGATGTAGCGCACCAGGTCCTCTCTCATGGAGTCCCAGCGCTGGATGAGCTTCTTGAGTATCGTGAGGCTCATCCCGGGATCCTCCAGAAACTTTTTCTGAGTGACCTCCTCCCTAACCCTTATCTCCTCGATCTTTCCGATGACGAGCTCATAGGCGGCGTCAGCGTCCGCGATGGCCTTCTCGAGCATTACATCCTCTCTCCTCTCGGCGGCGCCGGCCTCCTCGACCTCCACCTCTCCGATTGCTGCCTCCACCGGCTTCTCAGCCTCTTCAACAGGCTCTATAACGGGCTCAGCCTCCTCCAAATCCGAGTCCTTAATTATGATGCGCTTGGGCATCTCCACAAATCCTATAATCGATTGCTTTTAAGTTTATTTGCCGCGATCAACTTTTAAATGCGCTCTGTTAGTCTTCAAGAAGCCGAGATGGCTTGAGGCAGCTCGAGCTCGATCACGCTTTGAAGTCCGGGGAGGAATGCGGCTGCGGCTATCCCCATGATAGGACGCTTAAAGCGATTTTCATGGGCTCCATAGATGAAATTGTTCCAAAGATCGGAGACCTAGACCTCGAGCCGCCTTACGCGGTCTTCTACGACGAGAATACGTATAGGGTGGCCGGAAGGAGGGTCGTGGAGCTGCTGGAGGGTGAGGGCTTCCTCGTTGAGGCTCCCACATTCTTATTCGCTGAGGAGATCGCGGCGAAGGTTGGGGGCGCGAGAACGATTGTGGGCGTCGGAGGAGGAACTGTGATAGATGTGGCCAAATACGCGGCGTATAAGGTGGGCGCGGGCTTCATCTCCATACCAACATCCCTTTCCCACGACGGCATCGTCTCCCCAATAGTCTCGCTCTTCGAGGGGGGTGGAAGAAAGTCGATCCTCGCTAGGTCGCCTAGGATAGCGGTCATAGATCTCGAGATAGTCAAAACCGCTCCGAGGAATCTGATAATATCGGGCTACGGGGATGCCCTCGCGAAGATAGTTTCGATTAAGGATTGGCAGCTCGGTAGAAGGGATGTGGGTGAGCCGTATTGCCCAACCGCCGAAAAGCTCATCCTCGACTCTCTCGAGATGCTAACTTCCTCGATAATGGGCTCCGCGGGGGCGGGATCCTTGCTCGAGGTCCTCGCAAAGGCTCTGGTAAATTGCGGCGCGGCCATGATGATCGTCAGCTCCTCGAGGCCCGCGTCGGGAAGCGAGCACCTCATAAGCCATTACCTCGACATGAAGCTGGGGCGCAGATATCCTCACGGAATACAATGCGCCATAGGCACGCTGCTCATGGCGGCATACCACGAGTTGAGGAACCCGGACTGGTGGGCGGATGAGAGATATCGGCTGAGAATGATTCGCGAGTACTTCCTTAGAGTGGGGCTTCCGACGAGCTTGGAGGAGATCGGGCTTCCACGAGACCTGATAATTCGCGCGATACTCGAGGCGCGGAACATAAGGCCAGACCGCTACACTATTCTGCACAAGTTTAATCCCCGGGCCGAGGATGCCGAGCTAATTCTCAAGACATCCGGCCTCGGGTAAACTCTTAATTCAAGCCCCTCCGCCATACTGCGAGAAGATGCTGAGGGTGGGCGTTATCGGAGCGGGCCAGATAGGATCGGCCATAGCGCGGGCTCTCGCCGAGTCCGGCAAGTATAAGGTGATAGCATCCCGGAGGAGCCTCGAGAAGATCAGGGATCTCGAACGAGTGGGAGTAGAGCTCACGACGGATAATGTGCGGGTTGCAAGCGCCTCCGATGCGATCTTCCTAGCGGTTAAGCCGAATAAGGTTTCTCAGGTCCTGAGGGAGATCTCGGGCCTGCTTGATGGCAAGCTATTGATCTCTGTGGCCGCGGCGATTCCAACCTCGAGGCTCAGCTCCCTAGCACCGAAGGCGAAGATCATTAGAGCCATGCCCAATGTTGGGCTGATCGTGAAGGCCGGCTTCACCGCCTACTGCAGGGGCCCCAACGTGGCCGAATCAGACATCAAGGTGGTTCAGGAGCTTCTGGGGGAGCTCGGAGCATACGTCGAGGTTGATGAGGACTTGATGGACGCGATCACGGCGCTGAGCGGGAGCGGGCCGGCCTACGTGGCCCTCCTCATAGAAGCCATGGCCTACGCGGGGCTGAAGGTCGGCCTTCCAAGAGACCTCGCCTATCGCTCCTCAGCATACACCGTCTACGGCACGGCGAAACTAATGCTCGAGACGGGAATGCATCCATCGACGATAAAGGAGATGGTTTTAACGCCGGGCGGAACGACGATTGAGGGGATATTCTACTTGGAGGAGGGCGGTGTGAGGACGGCGGTCATGAAGGCGGTTGAGGCGGCTACTAGGAGGGCGAGGGAGATAGCTGAGAAGCTCAACAGCTCGGCATAAAAGGGGCCTAAGCCCTCCACCACTCGAAGAGAATATAGGTCGGCTTCCCACCCGAGCGATCGGGAACAGCGATCGTGAAATACTTCCTAACAGTCGTCGCAAGCCTCCCGGATCTAACTATCTCAAAGGCCGAGATGCTTTCCCCGAGAAGCTTGACTTGGACTATGAAGGGAGCGTGCTCGAGGCCCGGCCCCACCCTGTAAACCGCGAAATCGCTTCCAAACTTTATCCCAGGCGTCACGATGAACCCCCTCTTCCTGAGATCCCTATACACCTGATACTTCTCCCCGAAGTTCTCGTAGGATTTCTCAGCGTATTCTATCAGCTCCTCCAAGCTCATTTTTCTTCCATCCTCGTATACCTCCAGCAAATTCTCCTCGACAAGGTATACCGCCTCGATTATATCCAAGATGAGGGGCGCATCGAACTCGGCGGACTTCGGCTTCGAGATTCCGAGAGGCTTACCATAGAATCCCATCCTATACAGCTTTCTCCCGCTCTCCGCATCCCACACTATTATGTTTCCTTGAACGAGCTCGGCCCTGATGGCTTCCCCGACCATGGCCAAGCCCTCTAAACGGGCACAATAGTCAATGTCCGTAGAATATCTGTGACTCTCTCGGCGTGATCGGAGACGTCCTCGATCATCTCAGCCACCTCCCTGCATAGGAGCAGCTGAGCTATCTGAAGATTGCTCTTGAGAATCTCCAGGTCGAGCTGCCTATAAATCTCGTCCGCCCTCTTTTCATTAGCCTCAGTCTCCATGATCTTCTCGACCAGGCTCGACGAGTTCAGGGTGGTCGCGAGCAGAGCTTGCCGCATGGAGTTCAGGGTCGTCAGGACAGCCTCCCCAAGAGATAGGAAGAGCTTGCAGGTTTCCTTCCCGAGCCTTGTCTTCATCCTGCTCAGGTTCAGGATCCTGAATGCGGCCCCCTCGGTGATGTCCGCTATCCTATCGACCTCCAGCGTCAGCCTCACGAAGTTCTCCCTAGAGGTTAGGATCGCACCGATTCTCGAGATCTCCCTCTCGACGAGGCGATTCGCCTCCTTCGCCTTCTCATCGTTCTTCAATATCTTCTGATAAATCTCCTCGATTATGCTCGTCTGCTCGCCCTTCAGGAATTGCTCCAGCATGTCTAGGAGGAGGCGGTACCCATCCAGAACAACTCTAACCTGATCCTGTATGAGATTAAGAATTGTTATCCGGAAATCTTCCTCTCTATCGCGCGGAAGGCTCATTTCTTCTATCCGATTTCTGGGCATTGCCTATATAAAGCCTTTCGCAATCTCTCTAGGGATATGCCAGCCACTCTCTTAAGAAGTGGGATAGATCGCTTGCATCCACTCTGATCTGATGCGCTGAGTCCCTGAATCTCACCGTGACGCTTCCATCCTCGATGGTCTGATGATCGATGGTTATGCATATTGGGACGCCTATCTCATCATATCTCATGTACCTTCTCCCGATGCTCCCCGAGTCATCGTATTCCACGTCGAAATCTCTTTTCAGCTCATCGTATATTTCCAGGGCCCTGCTGGTTAGCGGCTCCTTGGATACGAGCGGCAGGATGGCGGCGTCTATCGGCGCGAGGTAGGGCGGCAGCCTGAGCACCGTTCTCCCGTCCTCGAGGCTGAGGAAGTTCTCGAGGATGCAGTATAGGCTCCTATCAACGCCCATCGAGAGCTCGAATACATGGGGCAGAACCTTCTGGCCGTCATCGAGCACCTCCATCTCGTGGCCGCTCATCCTCTGATGGCCCCCGAGATCATGGTCTCCCCTATTATTGCATGCGACGAGCTCTATCCACCCGAGGCTTGTCTCAACCTCCAGATCCCAGGCCTCGACAGCGTAAAACGCCTTCTCATCCTCGCCGAGCTGCCTCAGCCTAATTCTCTCCCTCGGGATCCCCGCCTTCTCGTAGAACTGCTGGATCAGGGCGAGGTAGTAGGCGACGAGCTTGCTCGAGACTAGCCCCCGGCCTAGGGCCTCTCTGCACGTGATCTCGGTCGGCTCGCTTTCGCCGACCTGCTGAAGCCTCAGCTCATAATCCATAACAGCGTCAGCCCTCGGCAAATCATTGGCCCTATTCGGGTTGAAGAAGACCTCTATCTCGGCCTGATAGAACTCCCTCATCCTGAGAAGACCCTGCCTCGGCGAGACCTCGTTCCTGAAGCTCTTCCCATACTGCGCTATCGCGAATGGAAGCTTCCTCCTCATCGTCTTGTATATCCTGAGAAAGTCCACGAAGATGTTCTGGCAAGTCTCCGGTCTAAGGTACGCGTCCGCTTCCGCGACGCCGACGCCAACCCTGAACATCATGTTGAAGTGGGAGTAGCCCGTCAGCTCACCTCCACATCGCGTGCACCTCACCCCGTTCTCCTCAACCATTCTCCTCATCTCATCCAAGTTCAATCTCTCTGGGACGTGCAGCCCGGTCCTCTCCTCTATCAGCTTATCAACGCGATATATTGCCCCGCATCTGCCGCATCGCGCTATGGGGTCGACGAAGCTGTCTAGGTGCCCTGAGGCCTTGAAGACGCTCTTGGACAGGATTTGCGCTCCATCGATCTCGAGCATTCCATCTCTTCTCACCAGCTCCCTCCTCCACAGCTCTATGAACTTTCTCTTCATCGCGGCGCCGAGAGGCCCATAATCCCAGAAGCCTGCGGGAGCATCACCATAGATCTCCGATGATGATGAGAAGAACCCCCTCTCGAGGGCCAGCTTAATCAATTCCTCGAATTTCCTGCTCACACCCTTGTCCTGCTTCAGCTGCATAGCCGAGGCCTCGTTTTCGATCGGTCCGCCGTTATATTAGTCTTTTAGCCCGGCTTCTAGCTCTCCGTGACGACGGCCTTGCAGCTGGGGCATATCCCGTTAACGCTCACCCAAGATTCTATGCATCCCCTGTGAAATAACGCGTCGCAGTTGCTGCATCTCACGGCTTCGCCCTCCGATATGAAGTCGAAGCATATGCTACATATTGCTTCCTCGACGTCAGATGCTGGGACGAGTTTTGTAGTCGCTGGCCTAGGCGGGCTAGGAGCGGCTATGCCGGCTTCAAGGAGCTCCGGCGCGGCTGGCGGCACCGCGGTGAATGCCGTTGAGATGACCTCCTCCTTTATTGGCGTGAGTATTGCGAGAGCTCCTATGGCCAGCAGGATCACGCCCGTGAAGACGGCCGCGAAGAACCCTAGGTCGAACCTCGAGTAGCTCGAGAGCTCGAGAAGCCAGAACCAATACGAGTATATTGGTGATATCGTCGCGAGGATGCCGCCCAAGATTATCGAGACTCCTAGGACGTTCTTCATGCCCCTGAGCCCCTTAATGAAGTGGATGATGATCACGCCCACGCCCGCCAGCGCCCCGCCGATGAGAGACATCATCGTCCCATATGGGCTCACGAGGCCCTGAACATATTTCTCGGTGCCATCAATCACCTGAACATACCAGCTCAGTAGAAGTGTGAGAACATGAATCGCCCCCATAGCAGCTGCGCCCGACCCGATCTTATACAGCCTGGACATTACCTCCTCCCTAGTGGTGAGCAAGCTCGCACAGCCCCCCAGAAGTTCAGTTCTCCCACTTTATAAACGACTCGTAACATGGCATGCGGCCGGAAGCTATGGCCAAGCAGCGGATCAACTTTTTATAACGCTTTGAGGGAATCCTGCCTAGAAGATGGCGCCATTTGGCGGAAAGAAGGTCGAGGAGCTGGAGGATAAAATAGAGGAGAGGCTGAGCCAATTTGAGCGAGAGCTCTCCGCGAGGATAACGCCCCTCAGTGATGCGTTGAAAAAGATAGAGTCTAGTCTCGCTGAGATCCGGGCGCTTCTAGGGGCGATATCATCACAGCCGGAGAGCATAAGGTCTAGGCTCGCGGTGTTCCTCGAGAGGGCGGAAAAGGTCTCCGAGGAGCTCGCCCAAGTCAGGCTTTACGAGAGCACGCTTCTCTCGATTCAGGAGGGCTTGAAGGACATCATCGATGCTTTAAGCAAGGAGCGCGAGGCGATAAAGAAGGAGGTTGAGGCGTTGTTGAAGGAGAAGAGCGACCTCGCCGCTATAAGGCAGGAGCTGAGGAAGTGGGGAAACGAGCTCGATGCTAAGGAGAAGGAGCTCGCGCTCAGGGAGGCCGAGCTGAGGCAATTCGAGGAGAAGAAGCTCGAGCTTGAGCGCAGGATCTCGGAGCTGGAAAATAACTACCTGAAGAGTCTAGAGGAGGTAAGAGATAGGCTCGAGAACATGTTCAAAGGCCTTCTCAGGGACTTCAAGATAAGGGAGATACGGATGGAGAGGCTCATAAGAAAGGAGGCTGAGCTGAGGCAGGAGCTATCAAAGCTCAGGGAGAAGGAGGAGTCGGCGGAGGAGCTCGAGAGGCGAGTTCTCCAGCTGAGAAGCGAGCTTAACATGCTTGAGGAGCGGAAGAAGAGGCTCGAAGCGGAGATAAAGGAGCTCGAGAATAAGCGGATAAGCCTCGAGAAGCTGATCGCCGAGATGAGGCGCGCGGTCGTCAGCCCCTAATACTCTCCTCGAGCCTCTGAACCCTCTCCGCCAGCTCATTAACCACGTCGGTCAGCGTCGTCAGCTTGTCGTTTAGATCCTCCAGCTCTAGTTCCAGCCTTTTTTCCAAGCTTCTTAAGCCCTCCTCGAGGCCCTCCAGCCTGGCCCTCAAGTCTTTCAGTTCCGACGCCCCAGCAGACTCTAAGCTTCTTATCTTTTTATCGAGCTCTATAACAGCCCCACTTAGGTCCTCAACGGCCTTCGCCAATCCGTAAACGAAATCGTAGGTGGGGATCTTGCCCTTAGGGGTTTCTAAGTAGGTCGGCGTTAGGACTATTTCGCCATCCTCCGTCTTACTCAAGCTCGAGCCCCTCCAATTTTCTCAGGCCTTCTGTGATAAAGGTCTTTTGCATATCGGGCATGTTCCCCGCTCATCTATCCAGGGCTGAACGCATCTAGCATGCATCTTATTTCCGCAGAAGGGGCACTCAAAGACGGGAACCCCCTCATATATCTCCGCGGAGCAGACTGGGCATATATCCGGTTTTTTCTCCTCCTCGAACTCTAGATCCCATTCACCCGCCTTCTTCTCCTCCGCTAATATTATCCTCTTCAAGGCCCATCACCCTCGGAGATCCGAACCCTTAACTGTAGTGGCATGAACCTCCTGCTGGTGGTGATATATAATGTATCGCCCTCCCCGATTCCCAGCTCTGAGATCCTCTTATCATCTGAGAGCCTCCACTCCCGGTATAATACCTCGGGATCTGGAATGCTGAACATCTCGGCTATCCTCTTCTTCAGCTCTAGAATTGTCTCGCTGGGCTTGACGGTGATCGTCAGCCCCTCCTCGACGATGTCCCCGCAGACGAAGCAGTCCGGGCTTCTCTCCAGCTCGGCGATCGTGAACTGCCCCGAAAGCCCGTCATACACTAGGAGCCCCTTTATGGGCTCTCCGAGCTTATCTCCATGGAGTATCTTGGCTATCTCCGTCGATGCCAATCCGGAGATCATGGCGGCGACGCTTTGAAGCGCCGGGAGCTTCGGCCTCAGCTTCTCCCTAATCTCCCTAACAACCTTCAAGGTCTTCTCATCGAGCCTCATCAACACGCTTTCCTGAGCATACTTCAGGTCGTAGATCGTCTTGATATCGTGCTCGAAGAGCTTCTCGGCGATCTTCGAGCTTATCTCTATTCCAGCCTGCTTCAGGTCTTGAACTAGGTCTTCGGGCTTTCTCCTTCTCAGCGTGCACTCGGCCAGCTGCATCTCCTTGGGCATGAGCTCCTCTCCATGGCACTCCAGGCAAGCGGTCTTCTTCGGGATAACGATCTGGAGGTTGGCGTAGAACCCCTCCATCGCGACGTCCACGAGCGGTTTATTCAACGCGACCGCCAGCGAGTTGAGCCACCTCCTGACAGGCCAATTATCGAGGCAGGATACCAGGACGTCTGCCTCCTCGAAGATCGACTCATCGAGGTTTCTAACATCATCGAAGATCGGCTCAACTTTCACGAGGGGATTCATTTTCCTCAGCCTATCGGCGGCAACTATGGCCTTAGGCTCGCCTAAGTTATCATCCAAGAAGAGCATTTGCCTGCTCAAATTCGATAGCTCGACCACATCATTATCGACTAGAACTAGCTTGCCGATGCCCATTAATGCGAGGTTTTTTGCTACCTCGCATCCGGTTGCTCCAACGCCAACGACCACGATCTTAGCCCTAGTAAGATTCTCCTGATCCCAGCCCTCAATCCTGACCTGGCGATCATATCGCTCGAGATCTCTCCGCTCCTCGGTCATTCTACCATGGAGAAGCGGCTCACGTGGCTTATATGAGTATTATTTCTCCGCCCATCTTACAGGCTCCCCGGCTAATCCTGAAAGGCATACTCCGGCCTAGCATATAGCTCGATGTATCTTCTGACTCTCGCCTCGAAAATATCCGGCCTATACTTCATCTCCGCGGCGGCGAACGTGTTTAAAGGATCATCAGGATTCGGGTTATTGAGTAGGTTCCTTAAAGCCTCTACGACGGAGAAGAGGTGGAGCGAGGGGCTCCAGTCATTCTTGAAGATCGACTCGCAGATTCTCGCGGGAACCTCGTCCGTGAAGTTCGGATGCCAAATTCTCGTCCACCAGATGACGTCGGGAGGCGTGTAGGGGAATGCTCGGGGAACGAGCACCTCGACCTTGAAGAATCCGCCCTCATAGAGGCCCTCGCCGATGATCACTCCTCGGTAGTGCGTCAGCTGATTATCCACTATGTCGAAGGTAGGCTCATTCTCCCGCATCAGCTTGTATTCTAGCGCAAGCCTCCTACTCCACAGAGCCTCGGGAAGCTGCGTTTTCAAGCTATTACTCCTATATCCGAGAGGGAAGTAATTAGTTTTAACGCCGAAAATCGGGGATTATCCGCGAGAATTATCCTCCGACAGTTCTAGTTATCAGTATGAGCTTATCTCCATCCTGCGCTCCTATTGACTCGAGCGTCTCCGTGTCCTTAAGCGCCCTACCCCTGTAGGTGAGCCTCGTGGTATCTGGTGGAAGCTTCTTCATGGCGCAAACCTTAGCCCTGATAGCTCCGATTGTCGTGGAGGGTGAGACATCAAGCTCGATGGGATTACCCCCTCCCACGGCGGGAACGATCCTAATCTTCATATCTCCTTCAAACCTCCTGCCTGAGAATAGGGCGACCACACGATATATAAATATGTTGTGCAGGAATTCTCCGAGAAAGTATTCCTCGAGAGTTTTTCAGTAAGATTTGGGTGAGGGGCGCCATTCCTCCCCGAGCTAATAGCATAAGAATGTTTAAAATTCTCTTGAACAGCGTTTTCTCCTGCATGAGGGTTAGGATATATCCGCTGGCGCTTGGAAAGATGCTGAAGCACGCCTTAGACGACTTGAATAGGGAAGTCGCGGGCCTTCTCGTTGGAAAGTACCTGAAGAAGGGAGACGTGCTCGAGATATGGGATGCTATCACGGGCGAGCAGAAATCGACGCCGGGCTTCGTCTATCTGGAGGAGGAGACTATAGGCGCGGCGGCGGAGTGGGTTCTCAGGAATAGGCCCGGCTTATACATCGTCGGGTGGTATCACTCGCATCCGGGCTTCGATGTATTCCTCTCAGCGATAGATATTGAGACCCAGAAGCTGTATCAGAGGCTCTTCCCGAAGGCGGTGGCGCTGGTGCTGGATCCGGTCAAGTACGCGAAGACGAGGAGGCTTCAGGATCTCAATTTCAAGGTCTTCAGGATAAGCCCGAAGAACGAGGTGATCATGGTCCCCGTCTCGATAGGAATTCAGAGGCAGAAGCTTCTGGAGAGCACTCTAAGGGGAATCGAGACCATGGAGCTGAAGTATATCGGCGGAGGGGCGAGCAGGGAGCCGCCGGAGTATGTTGAGGCAGATCTAGATATCCCAGCAGATAAGCTTACAGGCCCATTAAGTAATCTTCTCAAGAAGATCAGGGATAAGGTTGGCTCCCGCACTTAGCTCTGATAAAGGTTTTAAGCTGGGAGATCCGAGCTAAAAGCCGGAAAATGCCGAAGTCTAAGGGGCTCCGTTATAAGTCCAGGGATCTGCTCACGAGGCCCGTGGGGAGTAGGCAGGGACCTAACCCCGAGATCTATTTGCAGGATTTTCAGCCCGGCGAGAAGGTCGTTATCAAGTTGAGCCCATCGGTGCATAAGGGCGCGCCGCATAGGCGCTATCACGGTAAGATAGGCGAGATTTTGGGCAAGCGGGGGAGAGCATACATAGTCAGGGTCGGGCTTGGCGAGAGCTCCAGGACTCTGATGATTCTCCCGGATCACCTGATTAGGTGGAGCGCGTGATCGCCATGGCGAGGAAGATAATCTCCCGAACCCCACTATCGCTTCCAGAGGTCGAGAGAATACTCAGTAACAGCGAGGTCGAGCTGACAACTCTCCAGCAGAGAGTCTTGAACTATGTTATAAGATACTCGAAGCTTCCAGCCGATAAGGCCGAGAAGCTGATAAAAGAGCTAATGGAAAAGTTTGAGCTCACGAGAGAAGAGGCCGTTCAGATAGTGGATATCTGCCCAACTCACGTCGAGGAGCTCAGGGCAATCTTGAGCGGCTATAAGAGGCTTGTTCCATTCCTTCTCTTCTCCGAGGAGAAGCTCCAGGCGATAGTCGAGCTCATTAAAGCCTATCTGCAGGAAGCAAAAGAGAGAGAATAGTGGTAGAGCATAAATTGCTTGGAGCAGGATGTGAGGCATATTGGTGAGACAGAAAAAATACGAGGACTTCGCGTACGTGCTGGACGTCTTCCCCGCTTCTGAGATCAAGGCTCAAGCCTCGAACATAATCGTTCATAGGGATGAGAACGTGATCCAGCTTCTCGGCGAGGAGTTCTTCACGCTCCTCGAGGCGGCCACACCGAAGGGGAATAAGCCGGCGGTGGGAAGCAGGCTATACATCGGGAAAGATGTGCCCAGAAGCGTCTTGAGAATTCTCAGGAGGATAAACTATGACGACTTGACGGTTAACGCTAAGATGAATCTCGAGAGCGTGATCCTCAAGATATTGGAGGAGAATGAGAAGCGCTTCGTCGATTTCTTCAACACGGCTCGGCCCCTGACGCCGAGGATGCACGCGCTCGAGCTCATGCCGGGAATTGGGAAAAAGATCGCGATGAAGATAATAGAGGAGCGGGAGATTAAGCCATTCGAGAGCTACGAGGACCTCAGGAGGCGCGGTGGGGTGCTCGACCCTGTGAAGGCGCTCCAGCAGAGAATACTCGAGGAGCTCAGGAGCCCGGAGGAAAAATACAGGCTATTCGTTAGGTCGCCGATATCCCGGGAAACCGCGGCATGAGAGGGAGTAGGAGAAGGGCTCTCGGCCAGCACTTCCTCACAGATCCAGAGATCCTCGATAGGATGGTGGAGTATGCGGAGCTATCTCGATCAGACGTCGTATTGGAGGTTGGGGCCGGAGGCGGCGAGCTCACTAAGAGGCTGGCCGAAAAAGCTGGAAGAGTGATAGCGGTCGAGGTTGATGAGAGATTCGCGGATGATCTTAGATCAATCTCAGAAGTGTATCCAAATGTGGAGGTGCTGCTTGGCGACATCCTGCGCCTGAAGCCGGGCGGCATCAATAAAGTCGTCTCAAACCCGCCTTACAGAATCTCCTCAAAGCTCATCGAGTGGCTGGTGGAGCAGCTGCCGGAGCTCATGGTATTAACCCTCCAGAAGGAGTTCGCGTCCAAGCTGACCGCCCCTCCAGGCTCGCCGAAATACGTGTACATCTCGGCGATCTCAAGCCTATTCTACGAGATCAGGAGGATGGAGATTGTTCCGAGAACGTTATTCAAGCCTCCTCCGAAGGTCGACTCGGCGATAGTCGTGATGAGGCGGAGGAGCGGGGTTCCGGCGCTGGGAAGCTCCTGCAAGCTTCTCTGGAAGAGGCTCTTCACGAGGAGGAGGCAGGTGCTAAGGCGTGTTTTAATGGACTTATCGAAGGATGGCGCGCTGCCCACCAGCCTCGTGAGAGAGCTCCCGGAGCAGCTAGCCTCCAAGAGAATCTTCCAGCTATCTCCCGATGAGCTTCTCCGCATCTGCGAGCTCCTCGGATTTCAGGAGGAAGCCTAATTAAGCGGCTTTACCGCCTAGCCCGGGAGATGAAGGCAAAGAACTGGAGATCTCTTGAGAGGCCGTATACGAGGGCTGATTATATCGCCGGCGCCCCCCAGCCCAGAATAGCGAAATACACCGCCGGAACCTATTCAGATGACTACGAGTATGAGCTCTCCCTGGTCGCCAAGGAGGATATGCAGATCAGGGATGTCTCGCTAGAATCCGCGAGAGTTGCCTTAACGAAGTATCTGAGCTCGAAGCTTGGCGAGGCGAACTACTTCGCGGAGCTCAAGGCGCACCCGCACCACGTCTTGAGGGAGAATAAGCTGATCTTCGGCGCTCACGCTGATAGGCTCCAGGAAGGGATGAGGCGCGCCTTCGGAAAGCCCGTCGGGAGGGCTGCAAGGGTTCTCCGCGGCTCCACGGTATTCAAGGTCCTCGTGAGAGAGAATGGCCTCGAGGCGGCGAAGGAGGCCCTCGACCTAGCCTCCAAGAAGCTGCCGAAGAGCTATCAGATCGTGATTAGAAAGATCGAGAAGAAGGCGGCGGCTTGAGAAGGCTGAGGATATTCTCGGATGGCTGCTCTAAGGGTAACCCTGGACCGGCCGGCATAGGCTACCTGATATTCGACGAAAGCGGTACGCTGATCTCCAGTAGGGGGAGATATGTCGGGATCAGGACTAATAATGAGGCGGAGTATCTGGCGGCGATAGAGGCCTTGAGAGAGGCGCTGGCCCTAGGCGCATCCGAGGTCGAGCTCTTCTCCGATAGCGAGCTCCTCGTTAAGCAGATTAAAGGAGAGTACTCTGTTAAAAGTAGCAGACTATCGCCGCTATATGCGGAGCTCATGAGCCTAGCCAGGAACCTCGAGAAATTCGTGATAACGCATGTTGAGAGAGGTGAGAATCATGAGGCTGATAAGATCGCGAGGCTCGCCGCCCGTTCATCTTCTGAGATCCAAGGTGGCGATCCTCTCCAATATTAGGATGAGTATCGCCTCAGCTCTACTGCTCGCTTGAACGGACTCGATCTCCGCCTCCTCTATGCTGTAGAACTCGGCGGCCTTAGCAAGCCTCTCGCCTCTCATGAGATAATCATCATCGACCTCCACGCCGCCCACCGCTCTGGCGAGCTCCTCCGCAATCCTCGCGGCCGAGGCTCTATCATCGGCGAGGACGCAGAGACCAACTTCCTCCGTGTCCGCCCTCACGCCGAGCCTATCGAGGGCTCTTCCTATCTGGGTATCCGCGGCGAGCCTGAGCAGAAGCTCCATCTCCATCTTCTTCGAGATATTTGTTCCGGCCTTGAAGGCCAGGTGGGCGGCGACGGCCGCCGCGTGAATCTGCCTAACGGATGCGACGCACTTGGCATCAAATGCCTGTATAACCGCGCCCCTATTCGCGGCTCTAAGAGCATCTAGAATCTTAACGGGATCGGCTAGAAAGCTTCTCCTAGGATTTTTCAAAACGGATGCGGCGGCCCACTTGTCCCCGAAATTCATGAGCCTCAAATTGTATCTCAGCCTCCATGAATCACGGGCACCATGTGTATCTCCCTAACATCCTTAAGAGATATCTCATCTGGCTTGCCGAGGCAGGAGATCTCGACGCCGTCGATCAGGACGAGGAGCTCGGGGGAGATCTCCCCATTCTCTAAGATCCTTTCCCGGAGGGGCTCTGGAAGCCTTCTCAAGACGTCTATGAGGCTCTCATTCTCGCCGGCCTCGACCTCGAAAAAATCCTCTCTCGAGACCTCCCTAAGCGGCCCGAAGATCCTGATCCTCACCTTAAAGCGGCTTCCAGAAGCCCCCTCAGAGAGGCGCATGCTCCTCATCTAGCATCCGTGCAGGTCATTCTCATCATCGGGATTTAGCTTTACCCTTCCGGGAGCTTCAGAAGAATAAAAGTGCCAGGGTGCTTAAAAATCTAGCGATGAGGCGCTCGCGAGAGAATGGTTTTTAGTATTGCTTAGGGATCTTCCGCTTGGATGGAGATTAGGAGCATATACGATTTCGCGTGCAGTAATTGCGGCGGGGAGATAGCTGATGCTAGGCTGATCGAGGTCGGGGTATGCGAGAAGTGCCTGCCCGGGAAGGCCGCGGGCCTCATCGAGGCGGCAGAGGCGCTGAAAAAAGCCGGAAAGCTCCAGAAGCTCAAGGAGTATCTGAGGATCCAGCTGGAGTATGAGGAGTTTAGGAGGTTTTTCAGGAGGGCTCTGGGCTTCGAGCCCTGGGCGCTTCAGGAGGTCTGGGCGAAGAGGATAATCTCGGGCGACAACTTCGCCATAGTGGCTCCCACGGGCGTCGGCAAGACAGTCCTAGGCCTGATAATGGCGCTATACCTCTACGCGGCGAGGCGTAGGCGATGCTACGTGATAGTCCCGAGCAGCATCCTCGTCCAGCAGCTCTATGATAAGGCCATCTCCTTCGCCGAGAGGCTTGGGCTGAGGATCAGCGATGGGCTCCTGCTCTATCATGCCGGCCTTAGCAGGGCGGAGAGGGAGAACGTTCTCAATTCTCTGAGAAAGAATGATGGCCCGATAATCCTGATAACAACCGACAGGTTCCTAATCGATCACGGAGACCTCCTCATGGGCATAAAGCCATTCGACTACGTCTTCGTCGATGACGTGGACTCGTTTCTCAAGTCCCCGAAGAACATTGACAAGGCTATTGGCCTTCTCGGGCTTAGGCCCGAGGCAGTGGATCTCGCGCTCAAGCTCATAGACGTCAGGATCAAGCTGGCGAGGTCGCCGTCGAAGGGCCTCTCCGATGAGTATGAGCGGCTTTCGAGGGCGGTTGAGGAGGAGAGGAAGAGGAGGAGGGGGATACTCGTGGTCGCGGGGGCGACGCTCAGGGGAAGGAGGACGAGGCGGATGATGATATTCGAGGAGCTCCTAGACTTCGAGGTCGGGAGATTCCAGGAGCTCGTGAGAAACGTCGAGGACCTCTATGTCGAGCCCGCGGGAAGCCCGATCGAGGAAACCGTGAAGCTCGTGAAAAGGCATGGTGGAGGATGCCTAGTGTTCATCCCGCATGCCCTTGGAAGATCATATGCCGAGAATGTGGCGGAGGCCTTGGAGAAAGCCGGGATAAAAGTCCACCTATACAGGAAGATGAGCCAGGATATTCTCCAGAAGTTCGCGAGCGGCGAGATAGACGCGATGGTCGGGATAGCGTCTTCGAGAAGCCCCTTCACGCGCGGAATAGATCTCCCATCGAGAATAAGATACGCGGTCTTCGCCGGAGTCCCGAGAAGGGAGATAAGGATCGAGAAGGCCGAGTATAATCCCGCGAAGCTCCTGATACTCATCCTGAACCTAATGCCTATACTGGATGAGCGGTCGAGGAGGGAGTCTGAGCCGATTATAGCGAAGCTGAGGAAGATAACGCCGCTGACCAAGGATGTGATGGAGAAGATAAGGAGGGCGGATGAAGAGGGCATGAAGCTCGACGGATTTGAGGGCTACGCGCAGGAGGTGATAGCATCCGCGAGAGAATTCGTTGGAAAGATCCTCAGCCCGCAGCTTCTGGAGAGGATCGAGAGGGATCTTGATATAACATTGAAGCAGGCCGGAGATGGATTCACGCTGATAATACCGGATACGACCGGCTACATACAAGCATCGGGCAGGACTTCGAGGCTATATCCCTACGGGATCATGAAGGGCGCGAGCATCGTGGTCGTCGATGACGCCAGGGCCTTCAGGGGGCTCATAGCCAGGCTCAAGGCCCAGATAGAGGAGCTGGACTTCGAGCCCTACGACGAGAAGAAGGCCGAGCTCATATTCGAGCAGATCGATAGGGAGCGGAAACTCCTCGGCGAGATACAGCGAGGAGAGGTCGAGATCCGGGTGAAGGATCTCGTTAGGGCAGCTCTCATGCTCGTCGAGTCCCCGACGAAGGCCAGGACAATCGCCCACCTCTTCGGAAGGCCCTTCAGGAGAAGAATCGGCCCTCTAACGGTCTATGAGGCGGCGATAGGCGGGATGATCGTGGGCGTGGCCGCGACACAGGGCCACATAACAGACCTGATCACCGGCTCCGAGAGAGGGCTCCACGGCGTCGAGAATATGAATGGCAGATTCATCCCGGTTTATGGGGTCATAAAGAGGTGCTATAACTGCGGGGAGCAGTGGGCTGATGGAAGGCCGTGCCCCTCATGCGGATCGGACGACATATTCGATAAGATCGAGATAATCGAGGCCATTAGGAGGCTCGCCCAGCAGTATAATGAGGTCTACTTAGCGACGGACCCGGATGCCGAGGGCGAGAAGATAGCATACGACCTCATGTGCCTGATCAAGCCATTCAACCCCAACATCCATAGGCTGGAGTTCCACGAGGTTACGAGAAGAGCCCTTCTCTCGGCTCTCCAGAGTAAGAGAAGCGTGAGCATAAGCCTCGTCGAGGCGCAGCTCCTCCGGCGGATCGAGGACAGGTGGATAGGATTCGAGCTTAGCAGAAAGCTTTGGGAGCGCTTCGGAAGCAGGTGGCTCTCGGCTGGAAGAGTCCAGACCCCGGTGCTCGGATGGATAGCCGAGAGAACGAGCGATTATAAGAAGAAGAGAATGATGATCAGAGTCAGGCTCGGCGAGAACCTCTACATCGACCTACTCGAGCCGGAAAACGTTGAAGAGGTTCTAAGGGAGTGGGAGGCCGGAAGGCTGAAGGCAACAGTCAGGATACTCGGCGAGGAGGAGGTTACGGTCAACCCGCCCCCGCCATATACGACCGACTCGCTTCTAAGGGATGCATCATCGTATCTAAAGCTCTCGGCGGCGAATGCGATGAGGGTGGCGCAGGATCTCTTCGAGGCCGGCCTCATAACATATCACAGGACGGATGCGACTACGGTCTCCCAGGTTGGAATGAGTATAGCAAGGGAGTACCTGAGCAGGATAGATCCAAGCCTGTTCGCGCCTAGGGCTTACAGGATGGAGGGCGCCCACGAGTGCATTAGGCCTGTCAAGCCTCTCGATGCGGAGAAGCTCCGATACTATGTCAGGATAGGGCTAATCACGATACCGGCTGCTAGGCTGACCGAGACCCATTACAGGATGTATGACTTGATCTTCAGGAGGTTTATCGCGAGCCAGTGCAGGCCAGCCAAGATAGTCACACAAAGGATCTCGGTGGATGTTCTGGGCAACAGCGTCGAGTTATCCAGGGACGTGAAGCTCCTGGATAAGGGCTTTCTCGAGTTCTACCCGGTAATCAGGGTCGCTGATAGGGTTGAGGCGGGCGAGTATCCGGTGAGCGGGCTGGAGGTGAGAAAGGTTCCATCGGCCTGGCTCCTGACCGAGGGAGATGTCGTCGCGCTGATGAAGGAGAGGGGAATCGGCAGGCCAAGCACCTACAGCAAGATAATCGAGACGCTCCTCGAGCGCGGCTACGCGATAGAGAGAAATGGAAGGCTCATAGCGACCAAGAAGGGCATAACGGTATACCGATACCTCATAGAGAGGTTTGGGGACTACGTCTCGGAGGAGCTCACTAGGAGGCTTGAGGCAGACATGGATCGCGTCGAAAGCGGCAAAGCGGACTACCAGAAGATACTTGAGGAGCTCTACCAGGAGGTCATGGCGATCAGAGCCGCCCCGGCGGTCAGCAGATAGGAGGATCAAGCATGGATTACAAGCTTCTCGGAGAAGGCGTAATGATCCATCTGAAGAGCTATGAGAAGATGCGCGAGGTCGAGGCGATAATCTTCGACTGCGATGGGACGCTCGTGGACTCTACGGGATCATATTACCTGGCCGATCGAATGGTGGCCTGCATAATCCTCGATAAGCTCTATGGGCTTGAATGCCGCCTGGGAGAGGACGTGAACGACGTTCTAGCGAGGATCGAGATGCTCGGAGGATTCAACAATGATTGGAATAAGACGAGCCTCCTAATCCAGGCGATAATCCTGAGCGCGGATAAGCCCCCTCAGAGGATCTCCAATGACATCGGCGAGATAAGGAATGTCGAGAGCTACTTTGAGGGATGCCTGGTTGAGGAGAGCTCGCCGGAATGCGCTAGAAGCGGCTTAAAATATCTCCTGGAGAAGGCATCACAATTCTATGGGAAATTCATGTCATTACGTGATTTTGAGGAGATAATTGATGCTGAGGCCGAGAAGGCGGGGAGGCTGAAGCAGATCCAGGAGCTGAGGAGCATTCTAGGCCCCCTCACCGGCTACGGCTCAGGCCTCCTCGCGACGCTCTACGATGAGGTTTACTTGGGCGAGGATGGTGTTAAGGAGAGATATGGAGCAAGGCCGCGTTTCGTCTCATGGAGGGGGCTAATCGACCGGGAGAAACCGCTGATCGAGAAGAATACGCTGGAGGAGCTCGTTGAGAGCGCTCCGAAGGGCCTCGCGATAGCCACGGGCAGGGGGAGATGGGAGACGGAGAAAGCGCTCAACGGCCTCCTCGAATACTTCGACTTGGAGGCTAGCGTTTTCGCGGCTGAGCCCCCCAGCAGGTACGAGAAGCCGGATCCGAGAATTCTGATCGAGTGCTCCAGAAAGCTCGGCGCGGAGCGGATCATGTATGTGGGAAACTCCATGGAGGATCTGCTCCTAGTCGAGAACGCCAGGGAGGGCGGGCTGGACGCGGTCTTCACTGGAGTTCTCACAAACCCCTACGCGCTGGAGATATTCATCCGGAGAGGCGCCGACGCGATAATAGATGAGGTCAACCTGCTTCCACGGCTTCTCAAGCAGGAGAAGGCCTTTTGGAAGCCCTTATAGAATCCCCGGAACATAGTTAAGCCCGCGCAGCACCATATAGGAGGTAGGGGCAGCCGATGAGGATAATCGACAGCATGAGAGATTTCATAATCTACTGGAGGGACTACTCGGGAAAGAATCCGGAGGAGATGTTTCATGGATGGATCAACAACTATGCCTCGAGATACCCCGAGCTGCTAATCTTCGAGACAGCTTACTGGCGCGATCTCGATCGCCTTCAAGCCGAGATCATGCGCGTTCTCGGGCGAATTGACGCGGTGATCCATGATCTGATCGAGGCCTGGATGACCACGCTCCAGAGCTTGGAGGATGTATACTCCGCGGCGTCTAGGAGGCTCGGATTCCCCCGCGAGCCGATCTTCGCGATATACGTCGGATCGGGGTGGAAGTCTAGATGGATTGCCTCGATCCTCGATGAGGCGGCACTATTCATCGATCTCGGAGCCCTAGCGACGCTGAAGTGGATCGATCAACGGGATGTTCGCGGGGTTCTGGCATTCGGCTTAGGGCAGCTTCGCCAAGCCATGGAAAGAGGCGGAGCAGAGAGATACGCCGAGCTCGAGGAAAACCCGTATTTCCGGCTTTACAGCCAGGGATTAGCCCAGTTCCTGGAGAAGCTGATACTCGCCGAGGACTCGTGGCATGGCATTGCGGAGGAGGATTGGGCCGAGGAATGCAGGAGGCGGATGGGCGAGCTGGCCGCCAGCTACCTGGATGGCGCCCGGAAAGGGCTCGTAGATCAATTCTACTCGCCATATCAATCCGTGAAGGGCTTAAGCTTCGCCGGCAGATATCTCGGATACGAGCTCATCAGAGAATTGAGCGAGAGCAGAATGGGGTTAAATCAGCTTCTAGGTATATCTGAGAGCGAGGCGGTCAAGATATCAAAGGAATTTTTGGAGAGATTAAGCGGGCGGTGAACATTTTTCTCGGAATTCTGGGTTATAACGCCGGAATTATTCTTCTGAAATGCTTATATCGGACCCGCTTGGATAAATCTCGTCATGGAGGAGGTTAAGCTTAAGCGTAAGGGCGAGCTGTTCAAAGACGAGGAAGGAAACCTCATACTAGTTAATGAGGCGAATGAAGCTTACAGGGTTGATGAGATCGTCGCATACGTCTGGAGCATTTGCGACGGCAGGACCGTTGAAGAGGTCGTAACCGAGTTCTCAAACCTGAGCGAGACGAGCGCCGATGAGGTCAGGGAACCATTACTAGACCTCATAAACAGGCTTAAGGCCGCATCACTAGTAGAGTAAGCACTAGACGATAGGGAGAGTAGCCGGCTGAATCCACGCCTATAAATGGGTTTCATAGAGCTTTCTTTATGATTGAAATGATTATGATGGATCTTCTGAAGTCCCTCATCTCTCTCTTGATAGTGATGGATCCCCTGGGAAATATACCGATATTCATCGGATTGACCAGCGGGCTGGATAGGGCTGCGAGGATGAGGATCTTCAACACGGCAGTTCTCACGGGCTTCAGCTTACTCATAGTATTCGCGACGCTCGGAGAGTGGGTTCTAAGAATATTCGACATAGAGCTTTACAGCATCAGGATCGCCGGAGGAGCACTCCTACTCTTCCTAGCATTCGAGCTCCTACTTAAGACTGAGACCCAGCTCAAGGCCTATAAGCCGGAGCAGGCTGGCGCGGTTCCACTGGGCGTCCCGCTCCTCGTGGGGCCCGGCGCCATAACCACGACGATAATCATACTGAAGACCTCCGGAATAATCGTCGCGATCTCGGCGGTGACCCTCGCCGCCCTCATAACCTGGATTATACTCAGGTTCGCCGCTCCAATCCACGAAATGCTGGGAGAGGTTGGGGCGAGCGTGATCTCGAAGATAATGGCCATGCTCCTAGCGGCGATAGCAATTCAATTCATCCTCGAGGGCGTGAGGGAATACTTGGAGAAGATTCATTAAAGGTAGCCGGCTTCCATCTCGAAAAATAGGCCGCGCATCCTAGTCCTAAATATCCATTCCTCTCAGGATCTCAGCGGCGACCCTCTTCGCCTCAATCTCTTCAACAGCTATTCTTTCCTCAACCATGTAATCGTATTTCCTGATCAGGGATCTGAGCCTATAATCGATGCTCCTCATCTTCTCAAGCTGTATTCTAAGGACTTCTGATGCGATTTCGCCGCCCATCCTCCTCAGGAGAGCGGTTAGATGGGGAAGGCAGAGCATGGACCGCTCCCCCCGAAATAGGTTAAGGATCTCCGGTTCCCCAATCCATTCGGCGAGAGAGCTTATGTAGATCTCCTCACCCTCTTCCAAGATCTCGCATATCACGCATTCATGAGGATGTTCCGGTATCTCGCCCCTTTCGAGCTGCTCGATCTTAGAAGATAATAGGTCTTGCAGAATTATTGAGGTGGTCAGCCCATCAATCCCCGGATTAGCTTCCACATACCTGATGATGTCCCAGAGGTGGTGGGCGCAAAACCCCTTCTCCCTAATCCTCCTCCTCACATGGGCATCGCTGGCGAGCTCGTGGAATAAGCTCCCAATCCACTCTTCTTTCCTCCTGGAAAGCAGCTTGCAAATGGGGCAGCCGGAGTCTGTTAAGGAATTCTTCAAGAGGGCGTAGAGGATGTGCTTTTCATGTGCTCTTTCTTTCATGATCCTTCCCCCGTGAGCATCGCGAGGGACGATAGTGCGTAAAATGTCGCCTCCAAGCTCGACAGCCCGATGTGCACGGAGTTTCTAAACCCGCCATCATAATTAGCGCACTTCATGATGAACTCGAGGTGCTGCTGGACATATTTCGGCTTAAGCCTCAGAATCCTCATGGACATTAGGCCATAATATAGGTGCGAGAGCAAATATGCTCTCTTGACGGAGGGCATCACCCTAAACCCGCCGAGTGGGTCCTCGCATTCCTTCACCCATGCCGCGGTATCTCCGAGCTTTTCGACGTCGCATCCGAGCTTCTCGAACACCACTAGCGCGTAGAAGGTCTCATCGATGGAGGAGTAGTTTAAGCCAAACCCGCCATCCTGCATCCTGTAAAGAAGAACAACACTCTTTACTTTTTCTTCATGATCAATTTTGCGACCGAGGATTTCCAAGGCCTCAGCTATCATATGCAGGTCGGAGAGCCTTGAGGAGATCTCAATGTTATAGAGCTTCTCAGTCAGATCCCAGGATTTAAGGACGCCTCCCTCAATTTTTGGATGGAGCTCCTCAACAGCTCTCGCGATCTTACTCGTGCCACGCTTTTTCTCCTTTCTCCTTAGAGCATTTCTGAGCTTTAGCATCAGATAGTCGGATGCGCCGCGGGGGTCTTCTGGGCGATCGCCGAGCTCGGATAATCCCTTGATCGCGTAATAAGCGGCCTCTATGCTCGGATAACCACCATCATCCCTCTGAATGCTCCTAAGGAAGGAGATCGTCTTCTCGGGCTCAGGAGGATCCAAGCCTAAAAGTTTAAGCGATTTGATGGCGTAGTAAGTGTCATCCACGCTCGAGTCGAATATTCCGCGATATTGATAAGTGAGGTATCCACCATCTCTCCCTTTCTTGCTAATGATGTAGTTGGCGACTCGCTGCGCGTTAATCGATGAAAGCTCCAGCCTTGATGGCATGAACCTCCGCCGCGCATCGTGTGCCTCATAATATAGGCTTTGCGAAGTATGATGCAGAATCGGACTAGCCGAGAAAAGTCTTGAAAATTCATTAAAACGGGCAGCGAGCTTGCTTTGAGGTAATTGTGCCTTGGAGTATAGGAGGCTTGGTAAAACGGGCGAGAGAATAGCCGCGATAGGCTTGGGAACGTGGGGAATTGGGGGAGGAATGTCCCCGGATTACTCGGCTGATAAGCAGGCCATCGAGGCCATCCAATACGCGATAGAGCTCGGCATGAACCACATAGATACCGCCGAGATCTATGGAGGCGGCCACTCTGAGGAGCTCGTTGGAGAAGCTATCAAGAAATTTAGAAGGGATGAGGTCTTCATAGCGAGCAAGGTCTGGCACACGAATCTGAAATACGATGACGTGCTGAGGGCCTGCGAGAGGAGCCTGAAAAGGCTTCAGACAAGCCACATAGACCTATACTACATACACTGGCCGAACCCCCTGATACCGCTGAGCGAGACCATGAGAGCGCTGGAGAGGC
>Ga0209080_1000248_pt1 | contig 40511 bp, 47 predicted proteins | sample JNZ110809AmetaG_FD_184123 | JGI IMG/M metagenome (GOLD analysis project Ga0209080, IMG submission 184123) | Hot spring microbial communities from Jinze hot spring, China to study Microbial Dark Matter (Phase II) - JNZ 110809A (SPAdes) (version 3) ...
TAGAATATGTGTGAAGTGTATAGTAATGTGTAGGTATCAATAGTTATGACGATAAAGCCTATAGATATGATTATTCTTGATGCTTATCAAAGATATGGTCAGAAACTCTACATAGTTCTGTCTACGGCAATAAAAATAACAAAAATGAATAGATTGAAGGGAACTAACACTCTTGGCGACTTTGAGTATAGATCTCTCGTAGAAGAACTTGAGAAAACTAACTTTAGCTATAACCCTTCTATGATGTTAAGAGCTCTAGAAAAAGAATATGGAATTATAGAGACAACATACAAATCAGGTAATCAGCGATGGTATCGATTTAAAGATTTAGAAGAAATAGAAAGAGCGTTAAACTCGGTTGCTGGAATAGTTGCAGATGTTGATGAACCTGAGGTAGTGATGCTTAAGATACAGATGAAGAGTCTTCAGCTAGGTTACTGGCTTAAAAAACTAAAACACATGAGTATAAAGCAGAACATTAGTACAACTGATGTAGAGGTGTTTAGACGATTCGCATTTGATGTTTTACCAAAGCTTGTACATATATTAAAGAAAGCAGAAGAATACGAAGATCAACTCTATGTTGAAATAAATATGCTGAAAGAAATCTTAGGATTAGCCACTATTGTAGCAGATAGAGTTGATCTAAGTAAAACTATAAATGATACGGGAGTTGGTATCAGATTAAGAACAGAATATGCAGATATAACAGAATATTCACAAACTTAGTCTAGAAGCTTATCAGCTAAACAATACTTATGATATGATTACGGTACAATAGATATTGATTGTTATACGTCATCATAACCATCTTTAATATGAATAGAAGATTTAGAAGTGTATGCATCTAGACTTACATTTATCCTCTTTCTAAGATACTCTATAAGGTCTTCTGCATTCTTTATCATCTCTTTATCTATTCTTATTTTCTCACTAGATACTTCTACAGTATTGTTCATGATGATATCGAGAGGTATTATTTTCCATGAACGTAATTCTGCTACCTTTACAGCAATAACTGCTTCACCTTCAGCTCGTCTAGCAAATTCTTTTAGTTTTTCAATTTGTGTTCTATCTATATAGATGTGATCTAGTTTAGATCTCTTCTTAACTTCTATCACAAAGATGTGTCTATTTTTGATGGCTACAACATCTGGATATACACTTCTCCTGATTTTAGCACCACTAGCTGGACCTCTTACAACAGCAAAACCTAATTTCCACAGCTTCCTTACGAGCTCTCTTTCAGCACTTATTCCACGTTGTCGTCTCTTTGGAAGATTCTCTTGCAATACACCATCACTATAACGATTTTATGGTATTCTGATTTCGATTTCGTAGCCCATTTTATTTAACCTCTTTTTAATCCGTTTGATAGATTTTAGTACAGTTTCTGTATATAGTGACTTAGGTATGTTTAAGATTACGATTTTGTTGTTCACCTCTATATCTGCATATGGAATATATTTCTTCACAAGTTCAGCAACATGTTGTGATTTCTGTTCTTTCAAAACCTTTTTAACTGGTACAACAACTGTTTGTTCACCAAATACATATATCTCATACTCAAGTTCTCCTGATAAAAAGTCTTTAACCTCTACTACAGGTCTAGCCAAATCAGCTTCACGCAAACCTGTGGGAAGCTTTACAGTAAGTCCAACTTCGTATATTTTAGATGCCGAACCTTTCTCTATAAATATAACGGTATCTATAACACTAGGTATCATACCTATGTCAACTCTACCTATAAACCTTTGTATAGCATCTATCGGAGATGTAGCATGCACTACTCCTATCATACCTATACCTGCTAATCTTAAATCAACATATATCTTGAAATCTTCATCATCTCTCATTTCATCAAATACTGTATAGTCAGGTCTACTAAGGAGAAGAATGTCATGAAGCTCTCTTGATGATGCATAGAATTTCGAGTATTGAGACACAATTGGTGGTAGCTTCATATCTCTTGGAGACTCTATTGTTTTCACAATTTTTCCTTTACGGCTATAGTATTCTGCTAATGCCTGAGCAAATGTAGTCTTACCCATACCTGGTGCTCCTGCTATTAAGATACCTTCTGCCCTCTCATCTAATCTCTTCACAACCTTAGATGGCAAGCCGTAATCCTCTAACTTTAGCCTAATTATTGGTTTTGTTACCGTTATCTCATACCCTGTACCTATAGGTGGCATAACGATAATTATCCTATAATCTCTAAGCTGTAGCAACATTACTCCTTTACTTTCTATCTCTATAAATCCTTCACCAGCTTTTGTCCGTCTAACTATCTCTTCAATTAACAACTCAACAATATCTCTCGACTGAGGCTTTTCGTCTACTACAGCTAGAACCCATTCACCAGGACGTCCCTTCTTTGCAAGAATCGGGGATCCTTCCTTTATGTGGAGGCTTAGAGTATTGCGATCAAAATATTTCTCAAACCAGAGTTCTTCGTCAATAGATCGTTGAAGCAAAACAACATCTATGCCCATTATTTCACATAATGTTTTCTGCATTTCGCTATGTGTTAGGATCTTTGCACCAATCTTCTTAGCTAATTCTCTAGCTAATTGATCTAATAGAGAAACGTCATTTATGGTATCTACGCGGTACCCGGAATCTATAAACGATATCTCTATATCGTTCTCATTTCTAGCTATGCTTATAGTATTGTACACCTCTTGTATGCAGAGTAACCCTAAAGCACTTCCTTGTAGAGCTTTATTCTCGAAATAATTTATGAATTCTCTAGGTATGACTATCCTGCCTTTTATATGTTTTTCCTTCACGATTCTAGACAAACTTCTCTCTATTATTATAGTAGTATCAGGTACATAGAGATCCTCAAACGCTATCTTCATTTGGATACCCTATTCTTAGCTTATGTAGTGGATATGTTGAACAACTTAAAAATAGATTAGAAACGATTAACTCTGTGTAAGCCCATAAACCATAACATAATCCAATAATGGGTAAAGCATAAACCCATGACTAGTACAAAAGGATTTGAGTAACAATATGGAATCTCCAGCATCCTTAATAATGAAAAGGGTAAGATTATTTGTCAAAGATGGCGAAATGCTTTACCTACTAATTGAATATGATTTATAAGCTGATTCAGCCATATCTCTTATAACTTTTGAAGGATCTTTAGCTTTCATTATAGCTGACGCCACCAGAACACCTGCTGTTCCAAGCTTTATTGCGGCTTCTACATCTTCTGCAGAAGATATTCCCGCACCTGTGAGTATTATTACCTCTTTATTAACTTCTCTAACCTTTTCTACAGTATTTGTAACTACCTCTGGTTTAGCTTTAGAGACAGCTACGCCTGTCCCTATAAGCTCTGGAGGTTCTACAGCTATTGCTGTAGGTTCTAGTGTAGCTATAGCTGCAGCCGCTATAGGCGTATCTGCACATACAAGCGTTTCAAGGTTATACTTTCTCGCATTTTCAACTATTGCAACAATTTCATCAAGTCTAAGTCTATGTTCACTATGATTAACTAGTACACCTTTAACCCCTATATCTTTAAGAGCTGATATAGGAAGCCAACCAGTATATGCACCAAAATCGTATGGATCGGCATGTTGAGCATATACAGGAATAGAGATCTCTTTAATCATGCTCCTTAATTCTGTAGCCGGAGGTACAACTATAACCTCTATACCAAATTCTCTTGCTACTTTTTCAGCATATTTAGCTATATCTATTGCTTTAGACCCAAAAGATGTATTGTAAGCTTTATAATTTATTGCCAGTACGGGAGGCTTCATACACATTACCCCATACAAGAGGATTCCATTGTTTAGATTAAAATGACCTTCATTAATTAAATACGAAACATAAAAAAGATATATTACTCCAGTAGTTCTGTCTTAACCTTAGGTCCCTTAACTTGATATAGTTTAGCTTCTGTGAATCTATCCTGTAGTTTCTGTAGTACTTGTGGTAATGTAGTGTACTCCATTTCCTCAGGACCAAGTCTATGCGGCATAAATGGTCCATGTCTTCTCATGTATTCTGCTACTGTTTGGGCTAATCTTCTAGTCTCATCAAATGCGGGATCATCAAAGAGATCTGCCGGCCCTATAAGTCTTCCATTCTTTATCTGGAACCCTAATGCTACAACTCTTGGTGGACCATCAAATCTTGTGCACCTGGCATTACGTTGACCCACGGGCATTAATGGTCCAAAATGACTTCCTCTCATCCAACCTGCCACAAGATGTGGAAATGCAAAAGCCTCTATAACTTCTCCAACTGCTGGAAAACCTGACTGAGCTCTAACAATAGCCACGGGATCATCTTTACCTACATACTGACCCGCTATAAGATTCAGTCTCTCTACAGCAACAACTGCACCAATTTCATTATCACTCTTCCTAAATATCCTCCTTATAACAAATCTTCCTGGTGTACCTATAAGAGCTAGAAGATCGTACATCTCTTCAGGAGAATTAAGAACAACATACTTGCCAGCTATAACATCGTATACTTCAAACTTAAACCCATCATGAATCTTTGGATCTATGACTAGCCCTGCTGTATTGAATGGATCTGCAAATACTCTGAAGAGTGGAAGGTTAAAGGCACCGGGCTCAGTCTTATCGGCCATAAAGACTATTACCGGTTCCGAGGGTCTTTCCACAAACTCCATCTCAGCTGCCGATGGACCCAAACCTCTAACGTTTCCAGAGAACGCATCTGTAAGCAAATCTTGTCCTGCAGCATAAAGCCCTAGTTCTTTGGCAACTCTAGCTGCTTCCTTGAACGCATTCCAAGCTGTTTCATGAACCTCAGAAGCATCAACACCTTTTCTATGAGTCATTATCAGCTCTAGATCGTCTCCAACATGTGTTATGTAATAGTCTGTTAATATACCTTTACTTTTTGCTTCAGCAAGAACTTTAGCGGCTGCAGCCATGGTGTCTGGATGAACCATGTGGTGTCCTGCTAATGAACCTATATCAGCCTTAATAACTGAGATAGTTGTTTTTTCACTCATTTAATTTACACCGATTTCCGTACATGTACTATTAAAAATAAATTTTACTAATATATTGAGTTTAACCGTATATAAAGTATACACCATATGGGAACCGATTTCCACTAAGTTAATTAAGTTAATCTAGATAAAAGTATTGTCCTATAGATTTCTGATATCTATCTAGATAACTATTTGGTTTATTTATTCTAGGTCTACCTGATTGAGGATCTCTCCTCATAGTTATATTGAGTTCTTTCAAGAAGTTATTGAATGTTCTAGCAACAACATCCGGAGCATTTCCGTAACCCTTTGAGCCGGGGATTCCTGAAAAGAACATAAGTCTATCTACAGCATAGTCTATGAACAACACATTGTGGTCAACAACAAATATTGATGCCTTTCTTATTCTTGCTACACGCTTTATTACTCTAGATACCGACAACTGGTCTTCTACATCTATATGTGATGACGGTTCATCTAGAAGATATATATCGGCTTCCTGTATTAGTGTACGAGCTATATGGAATTTTTGTAGCTCGCCTCCACTTAAGATGGATACCTCTTTAGACATTAACCTATCCAGATTAAGTCGCTTAATTATTTCACTATTCATCCAGTTGTCTTCATCTAGAGCATCCTTATTTGTATTCTTTAAGCATTCTTCAACAGTTGTACAACCTTCTATCTGTCTTGGAAGATATTGAGGTTTATAGCTTAACTTAAGGGCTACGGTTGTTGTATAACCATCATCAGGTTTAATTTCGCCTGCAAGAGTTCTTATGAATGTCGTCTTACCTATGCTGTTAGGACCTACAATACCTATAACTTCACCTCTATGTGCTTCTCCAGGCTCTACGTAGAGCTCGAAATTGTTTAGCCTCTTCTTAATTGCTCCCCAAGAGCATAATACCTCGCTATATTCTATTTCTTTCTCATTTCTAGATTCATGTAATCTAAATGTTATGCTCTCAGATCTTATTTTCATATTTTCAGAAGGTAAGAAACCCTTTAAATAGTAGTCTATACCAGCATTAGTTGGGTACAGATTTGAAAATATGCCATAGGTACCTGGCACACCATATGTTATAACAACATTGTCAGCTATATAGTCTAGGAATGTTAAATCATGATCTACGATGAATACGTACCTATTGCGGAGCACAAGTTCGTCTAATGCTTTAGCAAGTACTACCCTTTCTTTTATATCTAAATAGCTAGTAGGTTCGTCAAACAGATATACATCTCCCTCTCTCATTAATGCAACAGCTATAGCAAGCTTCTGTAGCTCCCCTCCACTTAAGATGCTAATATCCTTGTCAACAATGTTTTCCATATTTAATACTGATATAACGTCCCTAAATAATCCACGTTCATCAACCTTTGCCAGAATCGACTTTACGCTATCCTTTTTGACATATTTAGGTATGTACTCTATGTACTGGATCTTATGAACTATCTTTATATTTTGAGCATAAAGGTTAGCAAAGTATTCATAGAATTGTGTACCTTTAAATTTATCAAGTACAGAATCTATCTTTGCTTCATCTTCATATTTACCAAAGTTCGGGATAATGTTACCAGACAATATCCTTAAAGCTGTTGTCTTACCTGCACCATTGGGTCCTATGATTGCTATAAACTTTCCTCTTATGGGAACAGGTAGACCATATAATTTAAATGCATTAGGTCCATATCTATGGATAAGCTTTTCCTCTATTTCTTCTGGAAGATTCACTATCCTTATTGCAGCAAAAGGACATTTTTTAATGCATATACCACAAGCAATACATTTATCCTCATATATGAGTGGTTTTCCATTCTTACTCTCACTAAGATCTATTGCTTTATAAGGTCTTGTTCTATTTATTGGACAAAACCTAATGCACGGTATACCACATTTCTGTGGATTACAAAGTTCGTAATCTATTGAGGCAACCCTAACCATTAATTGTTAACCTCTCTAGAAACCTAACCTGGTAGTTAAAACAGCAAAAAAATGCTTTAGTCATATGCCCGAGGTTGTCACCATTCTTCTTCTTCCCACTCTTCCTCTTCTTCCCACCATTCTTCTTCTTCCCACTCTTCCTCAAACATCATTTATCCACACCTGCATTAGCTTCACAAAACCAGGATTTAAAAGTATTTTCTGTAGTTAATTCATTAATATGTTAAACATAACACAGAGAACATATATCCATAAACCCTAATCCTTAATCAATAGATTGCTACATCCGATAATCCCTAATACCATCTTATCATATTCAATACTATTAAATATATTAGTTCTGTCTTTACCAATCTTTGTCTTTAGGTAGTTAACGTAAAATTGATTTAGATATGAATCATAAGTCTCGTACAAAAAGCTGCATTTAGCATCCTTTAAAACATTCCTTAATACTTTTGAGGCACATTCATTAATTGAATAAACAAGTAAAAGTTTATGACCTTCTGAAAATCTTGGGAGATACTCATTCAGCACTGTATGTATCTGTCTTTCTGCGAAAAACCTTATATAGAATTCTAGCTCCGGTTTTCTTGCCACATTTTCCTTGGTCTCCATAGCTTTAACTGTATTGAAGAAAGCTAATACAATGCTTTGCCATGGTGCCTTAATTCCTTGGAGTAGCAAGCATAGTTTCACCCCATAGCATAATTCATTAACTTTTGTACAGATTTCTTCATCATGATCTGATTCACATTGAATAAACGCTAACGATATCAAATGGATCCTCCATGAGCTATAGGTATGATTGTTATAGTATCCTCGTTTTTTACTACAGCATTGTCTATTTCACCATAAACGTTAACATCAACATCGTTAACTAATATCAAGTATTCATTTTGAAGATCTCTACTATTAATTATACTTTTGAGCTCAGGTACTCTATTAGCAAGCCTAGTGAGAAAGTTATGTAAAGGTTCTTCATCATGGATCTCTACATCTACTTCAGGTAAACCTATTCTCGATTTTAAATGACCTAGGAATCTCACCTTGACTATTTATGTCACCCTTTAGCTCCAAATCATGATTCTGTTTGTCTCTGCCTTAGTTTTACTAAGTGCGTAATATATCCTGCAATCTGATTACGTAACTTTCTGGACTTTGTATTAACCAATTTAGATACCAACTCTTTGTTGTATTGAAATTCTGGCTTGAACATATCTGGATACAATGTTAGTAGTTTTCGTGCAGTTCTTTTCACTATGCCTATTCTAACTTTACCCATGGTATCACCATATTCAGTATGTTATTACATTACTCCATAGTGGTTGTGTACAGACGTACTCTGTAGACCTAAACCAGCTCTAAGCTTTTAAAGGTTTCATGGAAATAAATATGTTATTTTCATTAAAATTTATATAGAACCTCTGTAGATGAACGTTATTCGGTGTAGGTATATGGCTCAACAAGCTTTACCACCCTACGAACCCACAGGCATACCTGTAATAATATTGAAGGAGGGATCCAGTAGAACTACTGGACGTGATGCACTAAGAGCTAACATGATGGCCGCCATAACAGTGACTGAAATGATAAAAACTACATATGGACCTAGAGGAATGGATAAAATGCTTGTTGATGCATTAGGAGATGTGACAATAACAAATGATGGTGCTACTATATTAGACAAAATGGATGTGCAGCACCCGGCAGCAAAAATGCTAGTTCAGATAGCTAAGGGACAAGATGAAGAAGCTGGTGATGGTACTAAGACTGCTGTAATAATTGCAGGTGAATTACTGAAACGTGCTGAAGAACTTCTGGATAAGGGTCTACATCCTACAGTTATAGTTAGCGGATATAAGAAGGCTTTAGATTATGTATTAACGATAGCCCACAACATAGCTGAAGAGGTTGATGTAGAGAATTCTTCAGCTGATGAAACACTAAAGAGTGTTGCTATTTCATCCTTAACTAGCAAAGCAGTACATGGTGCGCGAGAGTACATAGCAGAACTAGTCGTTAAAGCTGTTAGACAGATAGCTGAAAAGAGGGGTGAGAGATGGTATGTCGATATAGATAACGTTCAAATAATAAAGAAGAAAGGTGGAGGTCTACTAGACTCACAATTAGTATATGGTGTTGTTCTAGATAAGGAGGTTGTTCATCCAGCTATGCCTAGAAGAGTAGAAAAAGCAAGAATAGCTTTACTCGATACACCTCTAGAAATAGAGAAACCAGAAATTGATGCAGAAATAAGAATAAGTGATCCTACTCAAATGCGTAGATTCTTGGAAGAAAAAGAAAACATACTCAACAGTTATGTTGAGAAGATTGCTTCTGTTGGTGCTAATGTTGTTATCTGCCAGAAGGGTATTGATGATGTTGCTCAGCATTATCTAGCTAAGAAAGGTATTATGGCTGTTAGAAGAGTCAAGAGAAGCGATATGGAGAAACTAGAAAGAGCTTCGGGAGGTAGAATAGTTAGTAATATTGAAGATTTAACAGAAAAAGATCTAGGTGAATGTGAATTAGTTGAAGAAAGAAAGGTTGGCGAAGATAAAATGGTATTCATAGAGAACTGTAAGAGTCCTAAATCAGTATCGATAGTTCTTAGAGCAGGTCTAGAGAGACTCGTTGATGAAGCAGAAAGATACACTAAAGACGCTTTAAGTGCTGTTGCAGACATCTTTAGGTTGCCTAAGATAGTGTATGGAGCTGGAGCCTTCGAAATTGAGCTTGCTAAACATGTAAGAGATTATGCTAATAAAGTTGGAGGTAAGGAGGGTTTAGCTGTAGAAGCATTTGCAAGAGCTATAGAAGGTATTGTTGAGACTTTAGCAACAAATGCTGGTCTAGATCCCGTTGAAATAATTATGAAGCTTAGAGCAGAACACATGAAGCCTGAGGGCAAGTACATAGGATTTAATGTATTTACTGGCGAACTAATAAATGCAAAGAAGTTAGGTATAATAGATCCTCTCTTAGTCAAGTTATCTGCACTAAAAGCAGGAACCGAAGCCGCTACTCTAATCCTCAGAATAGATGATGTAATAGCAGCCTCTAAGAGGAAAGAGGAAGAAAAGAAGAAGGAAGAAAAGAAGGAGGAAGAAAAGTAAACATCTACACCCTAACTATTTTTACAAGTATAGGTTCAGCTAGCTCTGGTAAAACAACTAATGCTTCACCAGGCTTTAGTGCAGAAATCATTTTTTTATGTTCTTTTCTAAGTGGTATGACAGATAAAACTGTCTTTACATCACTAGAGGACTTCAACGAATGAATAATCTTCGTATTGGTATTCTTAAGTACTACAGATGATAGCATTGAAGGAGCTTGAGTAATTGTGACGAAACCTATGTTCCATTTCCTCACTTCGGCAACCAAGTTAGACACAGGATTCCCCGAATATAGTACGTTGTGAGCTTCATCAACTATTATCAATATTGGCTTCACAATATTGTTGTATTGAGCCTTAATCACTATGGATCTAATCAAAAGAGATGATAAAACTCTCTTTACCCTGGTATTCGGTATATGTGATATATCAAATACATATATCTTTTCTCTATCGATAACTATTTTCTTAAGTTTGTTCCAATATATCTTTAGGTAATCACTTGAAAGTGGCTTTAGTTTTCTTAACAATGCTTCCCTTGACTCTGTAAACCATCGGGCAGATGCAGAACTGTTCTGTACAACATCTATTATCTCATCTATATAGTAACTACTGCTAGTAGTACGTCGAGAAATGATATTTATAGCATCTTCTAGTATATGGGCTTGAGGAGGTGTTAGTTCTAATGCACTTTCTAAAATCTCTAAAAATGATAGAGGTTCTTTCTTTATTAACTCTTCAAAACTTAGGGTCTCTAGGATTGTTCCACTCAATGGATTTGTGTAAACCATATTGTTTTTTGATTGTATGAGTTCTTTGTATTCTCCATGCCAATCCAGTACTACTACGGCATAACCATTCTCAGCAGATTTTTCCGCTATTATTGATGCCGTTGTCGATTTACCACTACCAGTAGAGCCAACAATAGCTATATGTCTAAATATGTGATCATTATTAAGTGTGACAATGATCTTTGAATTGGAATACAAATGACCTAACGATATAGTTCCGTGACTGAATATAGATGATAGATATTCGTATTCTTCAACACTATTAATATTATAAGAAGGATTCACAGATAAAGCATGTAGCTGTACTGAGGTTTCCTCTTTTCCTCTTTTTAAAATCTTAATCAAGTAATTAATTGGGCTCTGTAGACCAAGACATTCGTTAAGTAAAGTTAAAGGATCATCCCTAACTAAACACTTTATTTCACCTTGTCCAAGGGTTTCCACTAATGCACAAATAGTATCTAGTTCTTTAAGTACTTCATCATTTGAATTACACATTACAATAAGATTTGCCTCGACACTATATGGGTTAATACATGTTACAAACATATACTTTCTATTAATTGAGCTCCTATGATTCAGAACGGTAATAATATCTGAAACTCTATCCAGATACTGATCCCCTCTAGCTTTATCACCATCAACAAGCACAAGCTTTAGAGCACCTATGAGGAGATTTCTCCTGTAGGGCTCAATATGTAGTTGAACCATATTATCAGCTTTCTCAAAAAATATGCTAACATTTTTCCTCTTAATTATACTGATCCCAACATATGTAGAGATCTATTAAAGTGGTATTAGATAAAAATATAAACAGTACTTATTGTTCACAGGCTTTAGAATAACTCAGAAGGTAATGAGTATGGAGTTAAGCTGTAAGGTAGTAGATGTTGTGGATTCGTATCTACCAAACGTTAATATACTGAATATTGATTGTGGCATAGCGATAATAAAAATGGATATACATAAAGAACTCACCCTTGCTAAAAAAGGAGACTTAATCAACATAGGTATATACAAATCATTACCATCATATGCTGCAGGTAAGGACTTTTTAGCCCATGGTTACGTTATAACCAAGAAGAAAGATGAGAATCACATAAACATCTACATAAGTTTATGGGGCTATTTAATAGTCATTAAAACTAACGAAAACAGATTAAATGAGTACTTAAATACTATGGATAAAGTATACATAAAACTGTGGAAATAGTTATTAGCAAAAATAATGATAAACACAAAGATGTTAATACATCATAATTTAGGAAATAAAGTAATATTTATGGTATATCATACAGATTAATAATACTTATTATATCTTGTTAAAAATAGATATCGCAACCTAGGTGTGCCCACTATGAGCTATGTCACGAGAAGCGTCTCTGGTGAACTTTCACGTTTAATGGATAAAAAAGTTATAGTGAGGCTGGTAGACGGAAAGGTCTATGTAGGGAAAATGCTGTCGTTCGATCCTAGCACACTCCACATAGTGCTAGGCGATGCAGAAAGTAATGATGGAAAGAAGTTTTACCGCATAATTGTTAGTGGAACAAGAGTTTCTGAGATTCTTATAGAAGAACAACCGCTTTTTGATGCCGAAGAGTTTGCCGCAATTTTGGCATCAAAGTTGGGACTTAGACCCGATGTAATTAAGGTTCTACATGATGTTAATGTAGTAGTAGTATATGACAGGATAAAGGTTAGTGAATCTGGTGTTGAAGGTTCTGGAAGTTTTGCTCAGAGAATATACGAAGTGTATACAGAGTATATAGAAAATAAGAAGAGAGGTGCTAAATAGATTGTTTTGAGGTAAAAGATGTAGATCTCGCAGCTAGAATAGGTAAGATTAAGACAAAACGAGGTGTAATTGAGACACCATATATTTTTCCTGTTGTAGATCCAACTTTAAAGAATCAATTCGTATCTCTTAATGATGTTCGCACCATTGGATTTAACGCTATTATAACTAATGCATACTTGCTTAAGAAGCGATTACAAAAAGTTGAGGAAGTTCATAGTGTTCTGAACTTTGATGGTATAATTATGACCGATTCTGGGGCTTATCAGCTACTTAGATATGGTGATGTAGATGTAACCAATGTCGAGATAGTTGATTATCAGTGTGAAATTGGTAGCGATATAGGCGTGATACTCGATATTCCTACGTCTTATGATGTGTCATATGAAAAAGCGTTAGAAAGTGCCGAAACAACGTTTCAAAGAGCTATTGAAGTGCGGAACATCATTGAAAAATGCACAAACACTCTCTGGACATTACCGATACAGGGGGGTACCCACCTAGAGATTTTGCAAAAATATGCTATAAAATCTGACAGTATAGTTGGGTATGGATATAGTCTATTCGCACTAGGTAGTCCTACGACACTTCTAGAGAACTATATGTTTGATAAAGTTATAGAAATGATAGCCACAGTTAGACCACACATACGTCCCTCATATCCTCTTCACCTTTTTGGTGCAGGTCATCCACTCATTATGCCTTTCGTAATAGCTTTAGGTGTAGATCTTATGGATTCTGCAAGCTATATTCTATATGCTAAAGATGGGCGATACATGACCAGAAAAGGTACCTATGAAGTAGAGGAATTATCGTACTTCCCATGCACATGTCCTGTATGTTCTAAATATACAGTTGAAGAATTCAGTAAATTAGCTAGACAAGATAAATGGAAACTTTTAGCGCTACACAATCTTTACACATTGTTTAGAGAATTAAATGAAGTAAAGGAATGTATTAAAGAGGGAAGACTTTGGGAATATTTAGAGGAAAAAGCGAGATCCCATCCAGCAGCTAAAAGAGCATTTGATACAATTAAAAAGAATCTAGAGTACATTTACAGAAAAAGTCCGCGTGAAAAGCCTAAAGGAAAAGCTCTCTTCATCTTATCTGAAGATTCTATATACAACCCCAAGGTAATGCTAGCAAGAAGAGATATATTTTCCAGAATTCCAAGAATTCCATCAAAAAAGAAATGCATAGTATTTGTACCACTAATAGCCAGGTCATCACCTAAGAAATCACATAAAGCTACCGCAAAAAGATGCAATCTTTATTTCTATTACCCGATACTGGGTGTAATTCCTTACACTTTGATCAATACATATCCATTCTCTCAATTTGAGACGTATAACGAGTTTTCATATAGTGTCATAAAAGACCTAGCTTACATAGTGATGGAATACATAATGAATTTGCACAAAAACTTTATTCACACAATCGAGGTAACGCTATATGTACAGAACAATGTTGAATGGCAATATAAATTTATAGAAATAATTAAAGAATATCTACGAATACTGAATCAAAAAGAAATAGAAATCAAAATATTGAAACTAGACAATAACTCAATGTATTGAAAGTACTTATTCGATTCCAATATATCATTACATTACACAAACAAAATCCACTATAGCATATCTTAGCTAATTAGAACCTCTTACAATATGACTATCCTAATTTTGTATACAATTCAATTAAATTTATTAAAGCTAAAAACGCTACAAAACGGAATACTAGTGGTAGATGATGAAGAAGAGCCGATGTGAAGCCTAAATTTATGATCTTATTATCCTCAGCTGATGTTAGATTGTATGTTAAATGAATTATAAAGATAAATTGTCAATCAGACCTATCTACACTATGGTTTTTGTATAGCAAGGTATAGCAGTATTGCAAGGCTAGATGAGTGTAAGGAAATTTTATAGATTTAATGCAATTGTGTTAAATCTATATTTAAATCTTCGGATACATATCATTACTTAAATTAGATGATATGAGTAAATTATCTAAGACGAAAATCAGCTACTAATTCATCGATACCTCTACATACTCTGTATGTGCCCTCAACTATATTAAAATTGAAGATTCATAACCACTAAACATAACTCATCTAACTATAGTATTAGACATATCCTTACAGGAAAAGAATCAATCTACTTGTTACTTTGGCCATTTTTACCTGTTCTGAATAATTATGCTTTATTGATAAATACTTGAGATATACATAACATGAATCAATCTAATTGCGCTAAATAACGGTGGACCAAGAAAAATATACATAAGCTAGATATAAAATCTGTTAAGTAACATCATTTACTTGGTGACACGTATGAAGGTACTGATCACAGGACTTATGGTTTATGATTCGGGTAAAACATGGTTTACTGTAACTTTAGCTAGAAAACTTATTAGCAAAGGATTCAAAATATCTATATATAAACCTGTTTCAGGTCATAGTTTGTGGCATCAGTATTCAACTATTGTTGAAAGTATTGAAAAAGGTATGCTTTTTGGAGAAGATATTCTTAAATATGGAGAAGTTTTAGATATAAGGGACAGTAAGCGACTTGCATTAATGAATCCTATAGACATTCTATTTGCGCCTTTAGATATTGTTAAGTATATTGATGATAGAAATATAGAGAAAGCACTTGTAGATCTCGATAACCAGTTTCTACAGATGATTTTAGCTAGAGTAAGTTTCTGTCCAGATGGTATAACTAAACATTATGTGTTCGGAGAGAATACCTCTAGAACTACACAAACAGTAAGAGAAGTAATAGAATCATTAGCAAAGAAGTTTAATGCTATAGAAACTGATGTTATGAGTTTTAATAGATTACTACAGAGCAAAGAAGTTGATGACAAACTTAGTACATGTTTAGAGATGTTAACTAAAGGTAATGATGCTGTTTTAATTGAATCATTTAATAATTCATTAATACCATATATGGGGTTAATTAAGGAAGAAATAGATCTACTCTTTGTCGTGTATCCTAGCGTAGTGCTAATCTATAGGAGTAGCATCAAGGATTTAATGAGGTTTGTGACACAAAACATCCATATCTATGGTGGTAAGGCTCTTGTAACAGATGTACTGGTAAACAATTTTAAGTATGATAAGTACTATGTACTCAAGCCTAGGGTCTCAATATATGACAATGACGAAATATTTGACGATATCATTAAGTACATAGCTTTATAGGTTCTTTGATATATCAATCAATAATTTCACAAATAGCGTATTTAATTGTACTATTGCTAGATCTTCAATCGTTTCCGCTATAGTTTCAGCTTCATATATGTTTGTACCCAATGACACAACACCGTGTTTCTTCAATATCAATGCGTTAACATTTTTTGAAACCTTTTCCGCTACATTTTTTGCCAGCTCTTCACTTCCCGGCTCAGCTTCAGCCACATATTCTATGCCTTTTATATAAAACTTTGATTCTATCAGTAACTTAGGATCTAGCTTCATATCTAGTAGATCTAATATCAATACGTTTGGATTGTGTGTATGAACTACTGCAGCAATATCTGGCCTAGATTTGTATATAGCTACATGAAATCTCCATTCACTAGAAGGTTTATGATGCCCCTCTATTATATTTCCATTCAAATCCATCTTAATCATATCATCAGTCTTTATCTCAGCCTTATATATACTTGAAGGAGTAATCCATATATACTCCGTGCCAGGCACACGCACACTTATGTTGCCTGATAGGGCCGATATAAGCCCCCTTCGGTATAGGTTCCTCATAACAGTTACTATATCTTGTTTAATTAAATCTTCCACATCATAAAGCTCATAGAGACTTACCATTATAATTACCTAGAGCACTTGTGTCTTGATTAATGTATTCGACAAATTTACACGCTTAGAGATAATATGCATTAATGAAGCTATAGATTAAAATTGTTGATTATCAATATATAAAGCACTTAAGAACGCTGGAGATCATCTAGAGTTAATGCAGGGTTACAGGAGAAGATAATAGCTGAGCTGCCGGTTTCAGAAGGTGATAAATAAATTGAGTTTAAATGTTGAAAAGATTAGAGAGGATTTCCCTATATTCAAGAATAATCCTGATTTAGTGTATCTAGATAATGCTGCTACTACTCATAAGCCTATTCAAGTAATAGATGCCGTAAGAGAATTCTATACAATGTATAATGCCAATATACATAGAGGTGTATACAGACTTAGTGTAAAGGCTACAGAACTTTATGAGGAAGCTCATACAAAAATTGCAAAATTCATTGGTGCAAATAGTTGGGATGAAGTAGTATTCACTAAAAATGCCACAGATGCTATAAACATGATAGCTTACGCCTTAGGTTTCACATTCCTGGAACCTGGAGATGAGATAGTGATTACTATTATGGAGCACCATAGTAATATGCTTCCATGGATAAGGATAGCTGAAATAAGGAAAGCTATGGTAAAGTTCGTAGAGGTGAATAGTAACGGTATCCTCAATTATGAACAACTAACTGAATTTGTTAACAAAAAAACTAAGATTGTAAGCGTGACACATGTATCTAATGTATTAGGGACGATTAACAATTTACAGAGAGCATCAAAAATAGTTAGACAAAACTCGGAAGCAATGCTTATTGTTGATGGAGCACAATCAGTTCCGCATTTACCTATAAATGTAAGAGAATTAGATATAGATTTCCTAGTTTTTAGTGGACATAAAATGCTTGGGCCTACAGGTATAGGGGTTTTATGGGGTAAGAGAGATCTACTGGAAAAAATGCTCCCAGCAATCTATGGAGGAGACATGGTAGAGAAAGTGGAAATAATTGTGAAAAATGGTACTATTGTGTATAAACAAATAAACTATAACATACTGCCATGGAAATTTGAGGCAGGAACACCAAATATTGCAGCAGGCATAGGTTTGGCCAAAGCTGTAGAATATCTCGAGAACATAGGGATGCAGAACATTGAGACACATGAAAAAGAGCTAACAAAATACGCCATAAAACGCTTAAATGAAGAGCTAGAAGGATGTATAAAAATCTTAGGCCCTCAAGACCTAGATATCCGTGGAGGTATAGTTTCATTCACTATGAAGGGTCTAGATCCACATGTAATTGCAACACTTTTATCTATGAACAACGTAGCTATTAGAGCGGGATTTCATTGTGCTCAACCACTACACATGTTCTTAGGTCTTTCAAAAGGAAGTGCTCGAGCAAGTTTCTACATATATAATGACTATAGAGATATAGATGCATTCGTTAACGAACTCAAGAAGCTACGAAGTCTGGCTAAGTAAATTAGGAACATGAGTGATTATATGAACTAAGTATTTAAGCTAAATTAATGCAAAAATATTGTGGAAATAGGTGTAACACGATGACTATAACAATAGATCTAACAAAAGAGGATGTATCCTGTGTTGAACATCCTATAGTAAAGCTTGTAAGAACTCTTAGTGACCTTAATGAGAGTGAGGTTATAGTGATTGTTAGCAAAGATGATATTCCATCCGGTAAAATACTTGAAATGATAGCTGATAAAATAGGATACAAAATTATCGAGATGACTGAAAATGAGAAAACCATAAAAGCTAAGTTTATCAGGATTTAAATTAACGTCATAATCGGATTTTGGTCACGATTTTAAATTATTCATATTAGTTTCGATAATACTGGATTATCAATTTGTTGCTGACAATCTCTCACCATTAGGTGAATACCATGTTGTATGTTTCAAGCTTAGGGCTCAGTATATAATTCAATTCCATAAAATCATGAATGCATGTTTTAATCATTACTTGATTCTACATAAGAATTGAATTTCTAGATAAGATAGTGAGGTATAGATAAATTCAAATATTATCCACCAACATACATGACATAAACATTTTTATACTTCTGTATACATCTGTACCTTAGGCGTCATATACTGTATTGGGTGTTTTAATGCCTAGGAGGAGAATGATGCCTATTTCTGAAGAAATAATAGATGAAGCAATAAAAGTTGGAGAAAGGATAGGGATACCGTATCTAGTTCTTGTAGAGAAGATACTTTCATCTGTTCTTAGGATTATGCAGCATAAGGGTAATATTCTTGAAGTGCTATCTATGGTGGATGCACTAGATGATATTAAAAGACTTGGGGGAATTCTGTTTCCTGCTTCTATGGTTAACAGTTCTCTAATAAACTTTAAGAGTGATTCGTTTCAAACACTATGTAATGAATATATTAAAATGTGTACATGGTTTGGTGAACTAAGTAGAATTAAGAGGTCTGCAACAGTAAATGAATTTAAATCGGTTTTAACTTTATGGCTTCCCACGGCATCAATGGATGTTTCGCACAATGGTGACGATTATAAATTTGTTATAGGATTTCTAGGGTATAGCCCAGAAGTGGTGAGTTTAGCACGATGTATAATTGAAGGACTTATTAGAGGCTACGACTTAAATGCATCAGAGATGATAGTTAAAGACTTCTTTATAGTCGTTAGGGTGAGAGGCTTTGTCGAAGAGTAGAAGATGTATAGGTATCGATACAGAGTTAGCTGAAGAACTAAAGAACATATCTAAAGCTAGAGGTATGAGTATTGTTAACTATTTACGTAAACTTCTAGAGGAATTAATAGACCTAGAGAAACAGGGATATTACGTACCTGATCTACTTCATGAAAAAAAGATCGAGTTAGTTTTATCTAAACTAGGATTTGTTTATGTTCCTTCAGAAGTAGTATCAGAAACACTTAAGCCTGAGGATGTTGAGACAATAGGAGAAAAAATTGGTAAAGCACTGATTGAACTTGATTTAGATATTGAGGAAATTATAGAAAGAATAGCTATAAAAAACGATATAGCTATTGTTCAACGTAATTCAATAATATTGATCCCAACAGTTGGTGTGAAAGAAATGATAAAATATATTTTAATAGGTATAGCCAAAGCCGCAGGCATACCTGTATCCACATCAGGTAGTACTGTGATGATTAGAAGTAAACGATATTAAAATACGAATATTATATCACGATTCCCGAAACTTATTAGGTAGACATCTTTATATGAATTTATAATCTTTCCTACATATTTTCTCTAAAGGTGATAATATGTGATAGATCTAACTATACTGTTTGTAGCATTCTTAGTAACCATTATTATGGCTCTGATACTGTCAAGGTACATTAGAATCGTGAAAGAATGGGAACGCTTTATAGTTCTTCGGTTAGGCAGATATCAAGGTGTTAGAGGACCTGGACTTATTTTCTTAGTTCCATTTATAGATAGAGGTGTCACCGTTGATCTACGTATTACTACAGTTGATGTTCCTAAACAAGAGGTTATAACTAAGGACAACGTAACTGTGACGGTTGATGCTGTAGTTTATTATCGTATTGTCGATCCTGAAAGTGCTGTTCTAAAAATTAAGGATCCACATTATTCTGTAGCACTTCTTACACAAACAACAATAAGAGATGTTATAGGTCAAGTAGATCTAGATACTCTACTCACCCAAAGAGAAGAAATAGGCAAAACTATACAGTCTATTGTTGATAGAATTACAGAAGTTTGGGGTGTGAAAATATCTCTACTAACACTAAAGGCTATAGAACTTCCTCAAGGACTTATAAGAGCTATGGCTAAACAAGCAGAAGCAGAAAGACTTCGAAGAGCTAGAATTATTGAAGCAGAAGCAGAAAGAGAAGCCGCTAAGATACTATCTGAAGCCGCCATAGTGTATGAAACTCATCCGACTGCATTAAGGTTAAGAGAGCTTCAGACATATACAGATATAGCTAGAGAAAAGAATCTAATAATAATAACAGAAGCCTCATCTAAATCAGCATCAACTGCTGCCGCCATATCTACAGCATTATCCGGTAGATATCCTTCTCAGGCTGAGAAGAGTGAAGAATAGCATTTGTCTCATTATTATGTCTATAATGATATTATGTTTTGATATACAATTTCTTACATTAGTTACTACGGATAGCTCTAATAACATTATTGAAGAAGCATTTGTTATAAAAATAGAAGGTTATACCTCGTTAATAGATACTCCTGTGCAAGAATATGTGACTAACGCTCTAAACATTGCTAAGAACAGAAATAAACCCTTAATAATATATATTGACACCTATGGAGGATATTTAGATTCTGCCCTCACGATATCGAAAGTTTTGCTCGAAGTCGAAGTACCTGTCATAGTTTTCGTAAGAGATAAAGCATATAGTGCAGGAGCATTAATATCAATAGCGGCACACATTCTCGTTATGAGGCCTACAGCTGTCATAGGAGCAGCACAACCTATATCAATAAATCCCGTTACAGGAGAAATAATTTTTATAAATGAAAGCAAAATTTTGAATCCAATATTAAAAAATATGGAATTATGTGCTGAAGCAAGGAAAAGGAATACCACAATTATCAAGCGCTTTGTCTATGAGAACCTTGTCTTATCTGGTAAAGAAGCTCTTCAGTATAAAGTCATAGACTATGTTGCCGATAGCATTGAGGAACTTCTATCACATCTTCAAGGTATAGAGGTAAACATATCGGGAGTTATCTGGAGATTATATATAAATCGATACGAGGAACTTCCTCCAAGTCTAGACATATATGTCAAGATATTTCTTAGGAACTCTCTCGTAAATTCACTATTACTCTTTATAGGCATATTCGGAACACTAGGACTTCTATACACAGGTCGCATAGATCTTCTACCTATAACAATCATAGCGTTAATGTTGGCATTGTTTGGAAGCGATATAGAGGCTAAAGCTGTACCGGCGATACTTATAGCTTTAGGATCTATATTACTGTCAATAGAATTATTTGTAACTCCAGGTTTTGGTGTATTAGGAGTTTCAGGTATAATTGCTATTATTATAGGATTATTATTAACACCGCTACCCTCAACTTTGTATACTGTAGGCATTGTAACCCTTTGGAGAATAATAACGGTTTTTGCAATAGGTTTTGGAACACTATTTGTGTTCATACTTTATAAAGCTATACTGGTTATAAAGAAGCCTAGAAACATTAGATATGTACCAGAAGGTAAGGTAGTTGGAAAAGCTATAGACAGGCTAGAACCAGGTTTAAAAGGGTATGTATTAATCGATGGTGAATTATGGGAAGCAGAAAGCAATGAAGTAATAGAAGTTGGAGAAGAAGTAGAATTAATAGAAAGGAAGGGATTTATTGTAAGGGTTAAGAAGAGACCAAGAAATACATAATGGCATTACTACCTACATATACTATATAAGCTTATGCTATGTAAACTTACCTAGATGTACAAATATGTAATCATGAGAGTTCATCAATGAATAGGTGTCTCTATGAAACTTATAAAGAATAAACATGAATTGATTAGGGGAGATCTACATAGAATTGTTATTGAAACAGTTGAGGAATCTTTTGATCATGTAGACCCTTATACTGCAATAATCAATAACGTGAAGCTTACAGATAGAGGTATTAGTGTGAAGGGTGTCAACATAGATGTTGGTGGGAAAATTCATGTTGTAGGTTTTGGTAAAGCTTCAAAGAGAATGGCTATGACAATAAATGACATACTGGGTGATAAGATAGAAGGGGGGATAGTAATAACGCCCAACGAGGTTGGCAGAATAGGATCGATAATTTTAGTTAGGGGAGATCATCCTATTCCTGGAGAAAATACTGTAAAAGCATCCAAACAGCTTATAGAGTATCTCGAAAGAGTAGAAAATAATGATACATTACTTGTATTAGTTTCTGGTGGAGGTTCGGCTCTATTCGAAATTCCTGAAGATGATGTTTCACTTAACGATATAGGGTTTGTTACGAAAGAGCTTATGAACAGAGGAGCTGATATATATGAATTGAATATTGTTAGGAAAAGGTTATCTAAGGTTAAAGGAGGCAAAATGTTAAGATACGTAAGTGCTAAGAACATTGTATCATTAATAATAAGCGATGTAGTAGGTGACAAAATAGATACAATAGCTTCAGGACCCACAGCACCAGATGAGACAAGCTTTTTAGACGCTTACATGATATTAAAAAGATACGGTATTTGGGATAAAGTGCCAAACAGTATAAGAACTATAATTGATAAAGGAATTAAAGGAGAGATATCAGATACACCTAAGGCTTCTGAATCAATTTTCAGTAAAGTTATGAATATCATTGTGGCTAGTAATGAAATTCTTCTCGAAGCACTAGCAGAAAAGCTATCGAAACGAGGGTTTAAGCCAATGATTCTTACATCTATGCTCGAAGGTGAGGCAAGAGAAGTGGGAAAAGTGTTGGCATCAATAATAAAGAGTATAGATAAATACTCGAAACCTGTAGCTCGACCTGTAGCATTATTAGCTGGTGGAGAAACCGTCGTAACTGTACTTGGTAAAGGAGTAGGTGGAAGGAATCAAGAGCTATGTTTATCGCTTTCCATATCTTTGAAAACAATTGAAAATTATTTAGCTCTCTGTATGGGAAGCGATGGAATAGATGGAATAAGTCCTGCCGCAGGCGCCATAGTCGATGAGAATGTACTTAAAGAAGCTACCCAGATGGAATTAAATCCCATCGAGTTTCTTGAAAATAATGATAGCTTCACATTTTTCTCTAAACTAGGTAGAGCTATATTTACGGATTACACAGGAACTAATGTAAACGACATATTTGTGGCGATAATTGTTTAAACCTACGATTATGCTAATGTTTGCTAAACAATAGTAAAATATGATAATATAAATACCGGTATTGTTAAAAATCTAGGGAGAAAAAATGCTGCCCATGAATCCTCGAGAACTTCAAAAACAATTAAGACAGTTAAAGAAGTTAGGCATAAAGATAGATCAGCTTGTAGATGCTGAAGAAGTACATATAGTGTTAAGCGACAGAAAATTGATCTTAGAGAAACCCGATGTGTTTATAGTCGAGTTTAGTGGACAAAAAATGTTCTATTTAGCTGCTCAAAACATTCGTGAAGAGTTAAGGAAAGATCAACAAATTACTTCAATACCTACACAGGTAGAGATATCCAATGATGATATACAATTTGTAGCTGAATACACACATGTATCAGTTGAAAAAGCTAGAGATGCTATATTAAAAGCAGGTGGTGATATAGCTAAAGCTATAGAGCTTATAGAATCTGAAAAGAAATCATCTCACACAACATGAGTTTTCAAGATACTTACTAACACAAGGACATAAAATCTCTAAAACACTAAGAATGACGCTATTGTTTGCACAACTATACTCACCATGGAGGAAACGCACACCTAATTCAATTGACTTTCTCAAGATATCTTCTGGACAGATAATTCTTATATCATTATACTTGTTGATTGTTATAATTAGAATGGCTATAACAGTAAGTAAGTATCTGGATATGTAGTAGTTTACTCTATAATTAGTTACACCATTTATACTCGAGTTTATGATATCTTTACATAAATTCAAATACCATTTTAAACGTATGCAAATTTCTTCCATAGCGTAAAGATGCATAAATACTAAGTAGCTTAAATCTTTTATGTATCTCGAGGCTCCAATATGGTTAAAGACGGTATAAATTATATCATTCAAAGTATTTCAGTAGCGATATTCATGACTATCTTATTTGTAGCTTACATAAATGTTGTTGTAATTTGCGTACCTCCACCAGAAGGAATTAGAGAAGAGATCGTCGAATCTATCACCAGAATTAAAGAGATAGTATCTAATGCAACTATACCACAAGATATGTTTGTGTATATGATCAAAAACGGATTATATACAATGTTGTATGTCTTTATACCGATAATAGGACTTATTAACTACATAGAGATTGTGACTAGATACGCATGGTTAATAGCTATAAACAGTCACACGAACTCCGATGCTATAAACAGTCTACTCGTACTAATGTCTACACCAACATTGTATCTACACCTTTTATCGTATAGCTTGATTATGCTAGAGGGTAATAGAATACTCCTTGATATCGTTAAGAAAAGGTATTATTTTAGGGTATGGTTCTATCATCTGTTTACCATGACCATAGCTATATCGATAATGTTGCTTTCCATAGTTCTAGAAGTCTTATTAACATTCTTTTAACTTTCAACTCAAAATACTAAATAAATACTATTTCTATAACATATCCAATATTTGTAGCTTTTAACAAACAAATAGTTATCTATAGCATCTAGCTATAGCGCATTTTTATAAAGCAATACAATATACTTTTACTAAATGGAGGATTGCTTATACCATCTTAGAATAAATAATTCAGTAAGATTCGTACACATCATTCTTAGGTTCAGTAAGGATGCAGCTCATCATTTTAATAGATTTATGAACATGTATGTCACATTATGTGATAGTGCGCAATCTCATCTACTTACTATTTATAACCTCTCACATTTAAAATATTTATGTATATTGATCTTATAATGCATCCACACATAGAGCTATATACTAGGGATATTAATGCGTATAAGGTGAAATAAATGCCTCGTGTGCCGGTTAAATTAGTTAGTTGGGACGATATTGTTGAATGGAGCTGGGGTCTAGCTAAGAAAATAGAATCTGATGGATATATACCTGATGTAGTTATAGCTATTGCTAGAGGTGGTTATGTACCAGCAAGACTTTTATGCGATTTTCTAGGAATAGAAAATCTTATTTCAATACAATCACAGCACTGGACAGAAGCGGCTAAGAAAGGAGAGAGAGCGTTAATAAAATTCGAATATACAATAGATCTATCAGACTATGTAGCACTGCTCGTTGATGATATTATAGACACAGGAGAATCTGTTATATTAGCTAAAAGCTATATATTAAGTAATTGGAAACCGAAAGATCTTCGTGTAGCTGCACTCCAATGGATTTCACCTATAGCCAAAATAAAACCTGATTACTACTATATAGAAGTAAGAGATTGGGTGTGGTTCCAATATCCATGGACAAGACTTGAGGATATAGCACAATTCATAAAAAGGATATTAGTTGAGACAAAAAGAGATACAAGAAAAGACTCGTGGAACTTAGAGGAACTTCGTAATGCTTTTTACGAGTGGTATGGTATTAAAGTTAGTGAAAATTACTTTAGTGAAGCTATTCGACAACTACTGAAAAGGGGAGTACTAGTTCACGACATGGATAAGTATAGATATGTTGAAAAATAATACTGATGTATCTCAGGTTAGCCAAATTTATGAGATTCAGTACATGTAACGATTATCTAGACGAGCTGTTATTTTCAAAGCCTAAGAAAATCATAATATATGGTGAGGCAGCTACAGGTAAAACTAATATTCTTTTAAACACAATAAAATGTTCTTATAAATCTTTGGCTCAACATGAGGCTCTGTTCTTCATAAGTACAGAAGGATCCTCCTTTGCTACAAGAATGCATCTTTTAGACATAGACTCTAGAAATATCTTTTTTTCGATAGCTATAGATCAACAACATATCCTTAGCAATGTGTTAGAGATTTTGAAGAATCTTGTTTCACTTAGACCTGTATGTATAATTATTGATAGTATTAATTATCACTATCGGATAGAATCTCTAACACCAATAGGTATAAAGTTTTTTGCAGAACTATTATCACTTCTTGATATACTTAATGAAAATGGTGTTTTCATTATTTCTTCAGCTCAAGTAAGAGCTAGCGAAGATGATACATTTCCCGGTTATGTATATCTTCACTACTGGGCCGATATAATTATAGAACTAGAACGTATATCTAAATCAAGAAGAGTTCTAAGGATCCTTAAACCCAAAATTGATCGTATATTTCAATTCAATGTTTTAGTAGATGGTATTATATGGTTAAAATAGATAATCCATATTGTGATACAACATGTTATTTTATAGTTTCTTTCTTCTTAAGTATTTCAGGATACTTGGTCTTTATTCTGTATTCCACATACTTATCTTCAGGCGAAAACCTTGGTGGATGAGGTGTATATGTTTTTGCACCACATTTGGGGCACCAATCCTTAAGTGTATAAACTTTGCAGTTTAAACATTTTCTTATTTTCCATTTCATTAAATATTATCCTCCTTTTTCTATCTCTTCACGTTCTATTTCAAATTGATCTATTTCAAGCTCTTTTACTAAATTATGTAACATAATATTTACATGATTAAATATCTTTTCAGCATCTTTGTAGTGTGGTGCCATTATTTCTATTCTATATCGTGGTGAACCAATGGTATAGACGTATATCTTAGTATTTTGAGGAAGCTCAATATTGTATATACTGGTAAGTATTTTCTTTATTCTTTCAATACCGTCTGATTTATATGATGCAATCTTCATGATAGCTCTGATCTTTACCATTTTTATCGATATGTGTTTCTTAGCCTCTTCACATATAGCAGTAGACCAGTAACCTGGTATACCTTTTCTAATAAGTACTTCAGGACCTTCAAGTATGCATTGCTCAAGAATTGACATGGGATCAATATCTTTTTCTAGTTTAGACCATACCTCACTATAAGTATCATTTAAATTCTTCTTTATGTTCTTGGCAGCAAGTTCTACTATCTTTTGAGCTCTCTGTAGTCTCTTCCATCTCAAAATTTTGATCCTCTTCTCTCCTTCTAAAACTCTCTTAATAGAAATATCTACTTGTACCTTAGGGACTTTTTTATCGACCCTTATAACCTTACCTACAACAACTCGTCCTTCTTTGAGTACATCTCTTATGTCTTTTACATACCTTGTACTTACTTCACTCCATGGAATAAATGCTTCCTGTGCCTCATATTCAAGAAGGGTAGCATAAGCTCCGTATTCGAAAACTTTATCGATTCTAGCTATAACTAACTCTCCAACTTCAGGTAGACCTTTTTTCCTAAATGGTATAACACTCATATCACGTCAACTTGAGTAAAGATTTCTTCTACTTAATTTTAGACTTACATCTATTTGATTAAGATAATGAAGCTCTAGTCTAGTGTCTTTACAACTTCAGCATTAATGAGTTTTACTTTGCCTCCGGTTGGTTGAACAATTTGAGTTCCACACACGAGACATCTCGAAGGAAATGTTGCGTGATCGAATACCACTTGTTCGTTTCCACATACTGTGCACTTAACTCTAATAAATCTCGATCTAGGTTCTGGTATCAATATTCTTTTCTTTTTAGCCATAACGTTCACCCACCGATTTTATGCTTGTTCAGCTTTCTTAATCCTTATTCCTGCTCTATGGTGTATAAATCCGCATTTTGAGCATTTAAGCTTCAGCACCACCTTTTTGGTTACTTTTGCGAATCTCTTTTGCTCTGGTTTACGTTTTGATCCATATCCTTCTTGTTTTCTTAAATATCTCCTTTGACCTTGGGCTAAGGTTCTACGTTTGCCGTGTTTATATATAGTTATACTATGCTGTGTATGTGAACGACATTTAGGACAATATGTGTTTATAGTCTTTGGTATCTTCAACTATCATCCCTTATGCAATCTTCTACTATGAGTACACTGATTTAGATCGATTTATAAGCCATAATGGTAAAACCAAGTATGTATATAGATAGAATAATATGAAGCTATGTCTAGTTGCTTTCCAACATAGATATCGATAACTTAGCTTTTATTTCCTGATTTGAACAGATATATAAACAGGTTCAACATAACCTAGTGCACTTAGAATTGTTGCTAGACTTATGTGGATAGGTGTTATGAATCCTTTTGCGATAACTATGTCGGATATCGATATAGGTTTCAATATCTTGCATAAAACTTTTTCACCATGTATTATAATTGAATTCTGAACAATGTTCTTTAAATTATTGTAAGTGCTTAAGAATAGATTGTAGAGCTTAGAAAGAACATCATTGCCTGATATTATTTTTCCTTCGATAAACCTTGTTTCTAAAAACTTTAGAACGCTATCTATAACTTCATCTATTAACTTAAGATTTTCATTACATATACTATAGTATATTGGGTCATGTACATTAGATAAACACCATCCATTGAATATTATAACCATATCATTTATCTCTACTAGTGATTTGTACACATTCTCGATATCAACATCTCTAAATAAGATATCCTCAATTAATTTATACAAGATGTTTATATCATGCTTAGACACATTATCACCTAACTACATTAACTATTGATGCTAGACCTTTATATACAAAGTATGATGCATATGGATACTCAAGAGAAGCTTCCTCACCTTTCTTAAAACTGAATTCTTCGTCTATTACCGTTACTCGCGGTATAGAGGTTAGGAATCTTATCTTAAGTTTAACGTCAGAGGCCGATAGGTTATGAGGTGATAGCTCAAAAGCATATACATCTGCGTTGTTAATTTGAATCACTCTCCAACCCGTTTTTCCATTTACACTATTTGAGACTCTAATTAAATGCGTAATATCTATTGTGACCTTAGCATCTATACAGACTGAAATAGCCTTAGCTACATCATTTAAATGTTGTATTAGATATTCATAAACTTTTTGTGCTACTTCAAAATTCAGTACGGATTTGGATCCCATTATGAATTCTCTAATCTCTTCGTCTACATAATTAGCTAGATATCTTGCTATTCGTCTTCTTATACCACCATCAGTAACTCTTGGTGGAAGCACCACGTACTTCTTTGACTTCTTAATTATTTGATCTATGAATGCTTTCAACTGATAATCATCGACTTTTATGTAAGATACTATTTCGCGCCTTTCATCTGGGGACATGTAACTATATGGTTCACCAAGTTCTACAATCACATGGAATCCTCTATGACCCGAAAACGTTGTGATTATCTTAGTAAAGCCTAAATCGTTTTCAAGTATATCGATAAGCTTTGCAACATGTTCTTTAGCTATATTGATACACTCTGGCTCGATATGTTCAAATTTGCTTAGTTCTTCTCCACATTGTGGACACGATTTAACGTCTAACTGTTGAATGTAGAAACCGCATTTCCTACAGAACTTCATCTGAACATACTTACCACTTTCTTGACATTCGGATATTTCATTAGCATCAATATCGAACACTAGATCGCTTCCTAACCACTTTTTTTCATCCATAATAGGATTTGCAGGTTCTCTATAACGAGCTGAAGAATAGTAAAGATGCCTTGGAATAACATCAATTATATGTTTCTTCAGTTCTGAAAGTGATGAGAAAGATAAGTGACGCAGATATGTTTCACTATTGAATGGTTGTAGGGCTATTTCCCTAAGATAGAAATCTTGAGGAAATACTAGATCATTTTTTATATAGAATTCCTTTACAAGATTCGTAATTATACCTAATGTTTTTGTGTCTATGGTTCGTCCCTTATTCTGATCTTGGTGCCACGTAGAGTTTCATTATGGAGCCTGAGATAAGATCTAAATCGAATTCACAAGGCATATCCCTACCTAACTTAATAGTGACGATTTCCGCTATCCTAGATATCGTTGATAATATCGATAAATACTCCATAGAATAAGCATTGATAAATTCTTCGATATCTTGTAGAGATTGATAATCTATTAACGTTCCTGCAGGTATTGTTAACGCTATCTCTGCTTCACCAAGCTCCGACGTAGATATAAGTGATATACCTTCTTTATAGACCTTTATCTTTAGAATTTCACCTACATCCTCTAGAATACTCAAAGATGATGCCAATGTAATTCCTGTAGTCTTTGCCTGGACATCGAATTCCAGTGATAGTTCCGGTATTTCTTCATAACTTCCTGAGAGAAGAGGTAATGTAAAGATCCTCTCTGTATTTCCTCTAGATACGAGACCTATAGTGAGTTTTAGACCGTCACTTGTAATCATTAGTTTATCGCCTCTTCCAGCTCTACGTAAAACCTTCGATACAGGTTCTAATGGTATTATTAGAGTGGACTCTTCATTTACGTTATATTCTTCAAATGCTGAAGAAGGTATAGATAGATCTACAAGCACAACATGACTAGGATCCATAGCTTTAAGACGTGCACCTTCAGAAGGATGGAACCTTATTCCGACCGACTCCACGAATTGTGAAAGCTCTCTTAATATATATCGCCACAGCCTTGCATCAAGGAATACAGTTCTCAAATTCATTAACCTCACCCACACTCTATAGTAGATCTGCACAGTACTAATACTATTTATAGTATTATGGTTATAAATTACCATCTAGATTTCAGTACAATTAACAGATTTAGTAGAGCTAAGCATGGTCTGTTCAACATTATCTGGATTCTTCAATAAAATGTTACACCTATATAGACTACAGTTTTGAATGTCTTCGCATACACATTTAACACTAATAAGATCTACTCCGCTAATCAGCCTCACCATATCGTCTCTAGTGATGATGCCTAAACATTCAATTACTTTATCTCGAAGCATTCTTATCTCTATAACTTTCCTATCTTCATCTACATTCATAATAACGTTACTTCCTTCACTAATATCCAGAATGAGTCTTGCATACGATGGTATAGTTATTCTTCCTTTGCCATCAATCTTAACTACTTCAATATACATGTCTATATCCTCAGATCCTACAACTTAGTTACCTACTTACCTGTCATTAATTCAACCTCTTGGGGCTATCCATGCAGTAATCTTTCCTCCACCAGCAACATTTAATGAAATCTTCAGAGGCTTCTCAGGACCAAAAGCTATTGTACAGTCATCAGCTAAATCCAGTAACTTTGACAATGATTTAAGATGCTCTACACCATACTTTACTATGACACTCCCTATAGATGATTCCAAATACGTTAATGGTTGAAACTGCCTTAATACTGTAGTGTATTCCGCTAGCTCACCGTGTCCCGACACCTTTAAAGCGTTCATATCTGACGAATACACAAACATTATCTCATCTCCAACTAACACTACATCCTTTATGACCTCCACCAGTTCTGATGTGGGTAACGATGCCTGGACTTCGTAAGATATATTAATTTCGCCTAATCTTTCGAAACCTATTTCTGATAGCGATACTGCATGCTCTCTCTCAATACCCGACCTTACATTTAGTATCTTAATCTTGAGTTCTCTAGAACCTTCAAGATACTCAAATACAACTCTATCCCGTTTTGATGCTCTTCTAAATGCTTTAATATATTCATCTCTATCAGCTACTATACTAACATTACCTGTAACAGTATATTCCTCAAAAGCTGTTGAAGGAAGCTCGAAAACAACCATTGTGACTTTATCTGGACTTAATGCCTCTATAATAAAACCCTCTAAACTAAAGAACATAGGCACTTGATCAACTACTCCTTTAAGCGCTACCATAATCTTTTTAAATACTACTCCACTTGGATAAACTGCTTTCACACTCATTGGGACACCACTACTTCTCTTTTTTTACAAACTTTAAAATTGTTACAATTTATTAAGTATATCATAAATCATTTGAGTGAAGATTCATGACTAAAAAAGTTAAAGTATATAAAACTATCGGTGACTACGTGGCATTAGTAATGTTTGCTGAAGATGTTGTTGAAATCCTCAATATATTGCAGAGAAGCTTGAATAAAGGTGAGGAAGATGTTGAAGATGCCATACGTATGATTAATTATTTTGATACATTCTATAACATCATGAAGAAGAAATTTAAGGAATACCTAACACCTAAAAAGAATGTAAGTGATATTATCAGAAAGAGGGTTCTTATAGACAAAATAAAATTGATTAAGATAGATGAAACAAGAATGGTTGAGGTTATTTTAGATAGATCTATATCGCTAGATGAAGTTTTAGAAATACTTGTTAGTAATAATATAGAAGTAGAAAAAGCTTAAGATTTTCTTTTACGCGATCTCTTTGATACCTTTTTTGTTGTCTCTTGCAATGATTTGGATGATGGAAACGAATCTAGGGCTTCATTAATAGTTATTCTATTCTGTAAAAGTCCATTCCATATTTCAGCTCTAGTTAGAAATAACTCGATCTCTGATACACTTATGTTTCCTATATCGATCTCCTCCTCTCCTAGGTAGTCTGCCTCTTCTCTTCTACTTTCTTCTTCGATTACCTCACTTGTAACCTCCTCATCAAACATGATTTCCACCAATTCACAAATTGCTCTAAATACGTGATTATAACGCTTGATAACATAAGACAAAATAGCAAACTTTTATATCTTTCGTTCTTAGCACACCTTAACGACTTTCTAGCCCAACCTTTTTAGAGTGTGACTGTTTTCACATTCTTTAGTGTACCGTGGAATGAGTATTCCAAAAGGTGGTATTGCAGACAATAGTATTTCAATGCCATAGTTTTTTGATATGCAACTTAATCGATAACATATTACCATAAGAGTTATGTAGATCGCTACTGTAGCAATGTTTACAGGTATTATGTAAGAGTACAGTATGTGAATACCTAGGCAAATCCCTGAAATAAATATGATTAATCCACGAGATTTAGGTTCTGAATCACATTCTCTACTTAACGATAAGCATATTTGGTTATCATTACTTGAGACACATTTGTCTGCAATCTTCAGCAGCGCATAGGATATCACAATGTGTATAAACACCACCTCTATACACCATAAATAAGGTATCAATAAAACGGATTCAAACAGCAATACTGATCTTGTATTTAGTATAGATATTCGAAGTGTTTCGACAAATATTAAGATAAACAGTAAAACTGTACACTTAATATTCATTGATAAGGACATCAATATATTGATAACTCTACTCCAGATACCCATTTTGAAGAATATATCTAGCGTAGTGTTAACGTAACCATTAACAATGTGGGAGAAGATACAGAGTAAACAAGGACCATATATAGCTGGATAGAGGAACAGAAAGCTATATTTAGCTTTTTCAAGGATCATATATTTGAACCCCAGGTCATCTCTATATAATGGTCACAAATACTATAAAATCATTCTGTACCTTAATAATCCGTACGGAAGATAATAAGGAAATTAGCTTATTATCTGTATATCATATCGTGTAAAGTAGGTAAATACAAATACATTAGCTACGATGTTTACACCATTTAAGTATAAGAGATGATAGAATATGATGGAAGTTCTGGGAGAAGATGGTATTAAACGATTGTTAAATATTGTGGGATTCGATTCTCCAACTCTTGTTCAAAAAATTGCGATACCGAGGATACTAGGTCACGATCTAGATGTAATAATAGTTGCTCCTACAGGTAGTGGTAAGACTGAAGCTGCTTTTTTGCCCCTTATGTATAAGTTAACATTAAAAGGTATGAATGATAGTAGTGGTATTAAAGTACTTTACATAACTCCTTTGAGAGCTCTAAATAGAGATATATATCGTAGAATTGAACGGATTGCATCGATTTTTAAGCTAAATGTAGGTATATGGCACGGTGATACTTCTCCAAGTGCTAGAAAAAGAGTTCTAAAGAATCCACCTAGTATATTGATTACTACTCCAGAAAGTCTCCAAATATTGTTAATTAAGGATAGAATAAGAGATAACTTCCGCAGACTGTATGCCGTTGTAGTAGACGAAGCTCAAGATATTTTACCGAACAAACGAGGAGCAGAACTTGCTGTAGCTCTTGAGAGACTCGATGAAATTGTCGGTAGACATGTGAGAAGATTGCTCATTTCTTCTCCATTAGGGAATGTGGATTCCATTGCTCATTACTTTTTCTCGGGCAGAAGATACGATATAGTGTACGTTAAAGGTGCTAAGAAATATGATATAGAGGTGATGGTTTCAGATAATTCATACAGTGATGGTGTATTTGATACTGATAATGTTGTATCATTCTTATGTAACAAAATCTTAGGTACTGAAGTCCCTGGACAAGTGCTTTTGTTTGCTAACACACGTGTCATGGCAGAAGAACTTGGTTATAGCCTATCTAAGTGTTTAGGTAAGAATGATATAGCCTTGCATCATAGTTCCTTATCTAGAGATATAAGAGAATTGGTTGAAGGAATGTTCAAAAGAGGAAACCTACATGTCGTCGTTGCTACCTCTAGTCTCGAATTAGGTATAGATGTAGGTGGTGTAGATATGGTTATACAGTACATGTCTCCTAGACAAGCATTAAAACTTATTCAAAGAGTTGGTAGATCTGGACATCGAGAACAAGCTATATCTAGAGGAATTATAGTGGTTCCACCACTTGTGACAGAGCTAATGGAATCCTTAATTATATCTCGTAGAGCCATGAGAGGTTTCCTAGAACGTTTAAACTATCACTTGGCACCACTTGACGTACTTGCTCATCAAATAGTAGGTATAATTCTAGAGAGAAGACATGCTAATATAGAGGAGATATGGAGAATAATTACAAAAGCTATGCCGTTCAACTCTATGACGTTATCACAGTTTGAAGCTGTAATAGATTTCCTCAACACAATTGGTATGATCAAGTGTAAAAGTAGAGAATGTGCATACACTAAGAGGGGACTTATATATTATGTATCAACAAACATGATTCCCGACACTAATCATTACGAAGCTAAATCTCTCCTAGATAGAAAAACTATGGGATTACTTGATGAAGAATTTGCATTAACGTGTAATGAAGATGATGTTATTGTTTTGGCGGGTAGGTTATGGAAGATAGTCAGAGTTGATACCGAGAAGAGAGAGGTGGTAGTTTTACCCATAGAATCATCTGATAAAGAGGTTCTACCTAAATGGATTGGCGAAACTATACCGGTTCATAGAAATGTTGCACGTGAAGTATGTGCCTTTGCCAGAAGATTCTGTACCTGTGATACCGATATTTGTGTAGATAAGTTAATGGATGAGTATAAAGCCAATGAGGTCATAAGAGAATTCTTTAAAAAGAATAGAGAAAAGATTTGCCGAATATACCCTAGGGATGACGCTATTATTGTAGAATTATTTCGTGTACAAAAAGAGAATACGTCATTACTTGCCTTCTATACATGCCTAGGTACGAAAGCCTCAGAAGCTTTTTCCCTATTGATAGAGTATCTAATAAAATATGAATTAGGTGTATCAGTAGCATATAAATCGCATCAGTTAGGTACGGTTCTCCTCATCAATAGTCTACTTGGCAAGGACGACTTAATCAAGATTTTTAAGAGGCTTCATCAAATAGCTAGAGCCCCTGATGAAGTAACAGAAATTATTAAGAACGTAGTTAAGAGCAGTTCTTTGTTTAAATGGAGGCTAGTAAATGTCGCTAAGAAACTAGGCATCATAGGTAAGGAAGTTGAAGCAACTAACGTGAAAAGAATTATTGAAGGTTTATCTAACATTGATATTGTTGTTTCAGAGGCTTTAAGAGAACTTTATGTAGAGAAAATCGATATAGATGAGCTTTTAAGATTTCTTCAAAATTTTGTTAATGGTAAAATCAAAGTCAAAATAATAGTCTCTTCAAAGGCATCACCATTTATTGAGGAAATTACTGCATTAGGCGTATTCAGAACCTTAGTCAAATATTCAATACTTCCTCGCGAAACTATAATCGAAATCGTCAAGAGAAGGCTCCTTGAAACCGAAATCAAATTGTTTTGCACCTCTTGCTACAATACATGGAATATAAACTTGAAAGAGAAGCTAAATTCGTGTAATTCGTTATTCTCTTGCTCTATAGTATGTCCCTACTGTGGATCCATGGCTATAACATTAGTTAATCAAGCTGATGAAACACGCTTACTCAAGAGAGTGTTTGAAAAACTTAAGAGAAGTAGCCACGAAAATATTAAGTTTCTACAAATCGAAAAAGAAGCTTTAGATAGACATCGGAAACTAGTAGATTTCATTATGAACCATGGAGTGGCAGGAATTATAGCTCTTCGAGGTATTGGTATAGGTACTGAGACCGCAAAACGTATTATAGCTAAGTCTTCAGATCTTAATACACTAATAATGAATATCATAGATCAGGAAAAGACATTCTTAAGGACTGCAAGATATTGGAGAAATACAGAATAATTATTAACATCATCACAATTCCTTATAGCATCCATCAAACTATAGCACAGCTACACTTTATATACTGAATCAGTATTGTGGGAGACAATGGATATAGTGGAACTAATTAGAGACCTAATAGGAAAAATAGTTGTAATTTCGTGGATGTTATTCCTATTAACGTGGATAATTGGATGGGCTATCAAGGGATCCCCCATACCTTCAGGCAAAATTAGAAGAGTAGGACAAGGTTTAATAGAAGACGCTATTTGGGGCGCCTTTTGGGTTGCTATTGGGACCTCTATCTTTTGGTTAATATCGTACATATCTTCAGCCATCGGAAATGTACTGCCAAAAGCCCCTGTACCTGAACTACCTTAACATCAATAGGTGTTATAATGCATCTACTTCTAACATCATTTTATTTATCAATTCTTACATTCTATCTAGGTGTTCTCATTTATGCTTTACCTATACCCATAACTGGGCTCAAGAGATGGGGCCCTAGATTGATAAATGATGCATTCTTTGTAGCCATTCTTTCTACAACCATAGATAGTATCATAAGTTTTGCTGACTACTTAAGACATACGCTAGGAGGTAATTGGACATATTATATACATACAGTTAGAGGTCTGATAATGTATAGAACAACCCTCATAACTGTTTTAAGTATATTGAAAGACTATATATTGAAAGTTATTCCGGGTCTATCTAGACTTCTGTCGATAGGTATAAACATCATTACGGCATCACTATATGCGTTACTGCTCATGTACTTCCTCGCCTTACTGGTTTATCATAATATTGGGGTACTTTCATCGTTAGGTATAACATTAATGGCTATACCATTCAGAATAGCTAGAAGTGCAGGTGCATTCCTTCTATCATTTACACTTGTGCTTTATTTAGCTTTACCCTTGTATCCGAATTTCGTATCAATTCTGTCTACACCGGTTTCACATTCATTTCTAGATGTCACCATAATATACGGTAATGTTGTTACTGATCTAGGCTATAGAGTTCTAGAAGGGTATGTGGGTCTTGAAGTAGAGGATAAATATGTGGGTCCAGCAAAACTTGCACCTAATGGACATATGCTTCTAATAGTCAGTAAAAAGTACTTAGAAAAACCATCAACATTATATTTTGATGCATCTAGTCATAGATTCTATACGAACTTAACAAACGTCATTCTATCAAATCTATGTTTAGATCGGTCTACATTAAGTATGTGCAGAATAGATGTATCAATTAGAGGATTACTCTACTATAGAAAAGGCATGACTATACATGCGGCGCCTCAACCACATTTCCTAGAGATATCAGAAATAGAAAGTAACTCCATCTCTTTTAAGGTTGAGCTTCCATCACATGGAAGTCTCTATCTCTCTATAGTAGATCAATACAAAATAGATCTAGTATCTATAAACAATACAATAAGTATAGATGATTTAACAAAATACAAAGCATATAGTTGGATATGGTACAATGTTCCAGGAAATACATACGTAATTCCACTATCGCCAGGGATCCACACCATATATTTAAGGTTTGAGGTACGTTCTTTAGAGGAACTAGAACCATCTACAGAACATTTGTATCCTATCAATATATATGAACTACATCCAAATACCGTAGGCGATATTATGGATATACTTACTTACACCTCATATGTAGAAATCATTTCATCTCTATTATATATCTCGTTACTCATGTCAGCATCTTATGGTTTATCGAAACTATTAGGTGGTGTTACAAAACTCAGGTTGATACCATGATATTAAACGAACTTCGCAACAAAATAATTCTATTTAACTTAGTAATGGTGATTTTATTCGCTATAATTATGATTAAACATAACGAAGGTTTCAATCTAGTTAATCTTCTTCTACTATTAGGAGTATCAATATCATCTTACGTACTTTTAGAAAAATATAGAAGATGATGATTCGATCTTTTCGTAATGAAGAATGTGCTTCTTAACCATGAACACTTAATAACTAATTTAATTTAAGATCTATGTAACGCATAATCGAACTAAAATCTGTAAATCCCCGTATGCACTTGTACTTAAATTAGAGTTGATGAATCTACCCGAAATCTGATAGGTGATGAATTTGCCAAGTTCTGAAACGTATTAGCTGATAACTGAAACAGTTATTATTCTTAGTATATAATAGTGCTACTTGCTGATCGTCAGACAACAAGGTGCATCATCTATGTCTACTCAAAATGTTAAGAATGTTAAGAAAGAGAAATATATCAACATATTTGTTTTACTTAAAGAGAGTGAACGTCTTAATGACTTGGTTAGGCTCATAGATAGTTTTTGTATACCTGAGTTATGTAAATACGATATAAAGAAGAGCTTTATAGACAACTTCATCTACATAAAGATATATAACGGTGATATACCATTGAAAGACTTCAAGCAAGATGTAGAGAAAGCTCTAGAGAGACTTAAGGACTATATATCATGGATGAAAGTAGAGGTCATTGAAGTCAGATAAGCTCTCTGCAGATTCTGTTTCATTACAAGAAAGATTGATGTTCCTTTAATCCTTAGTAATTCCATAGAAATCCGTAAATCCTCTATATTCAACTACATATCTTGTGCTATCCTTTAGACAATTAAAGTACTAGACCTTAATTCCATAAAGCATACAATAATGTCTCAGGTTCACATCATTCTCTATACTAAATCGTATATATGATATTACTCTGAATACAATGATAACGAAAGAAACTGTATAGATCGACATGAAAACCCTATGGATATGAATACCTATTATCTAACATTAGGGTAGCAATTATACTCAATATTCCTCTAATTCATAGTTTCGTAAGACAATCCTTTTTTCTACACGCTTAGGCCTTAATGATGATGCTATAAAGTTGAATGCTTTTTCTGGATCTGTATGAGTACCACAACTATATACATCAACCGTGGCAAACGAGTATTCAGGCCAAGTATGTATAGATATGTGACTCTCCAACACAATACCAAACACGCTAACGCCAAACCCTATTTTCCAGGATTTTATATCAAGTAATGTCATGTTACCAACAATTGCTGCTTCTCTCACTAGATTTACGAGATACAATACATCATTTAGCTTATCTTCTTCACATTCATAGAGATCTCCTACAATATGTTTCCCATATACTAACACCTTTTTTTCTAGTAATGAGGCCTCCATTTTAGTTCCAGAGAGATTTGGTTATGTACTATTTATAAATATTTCTATAATTAATTAATTGACTAGACTAAAAAACCCTATATAAACCTACTAAACAGTTATGTGAGTGAAAAATCCTCTACCTTAAAAATCGTCATTCATATCTACACACTAGCGCATTGTGTTTAACAACTATTTATCGATTTTGATTGAGATTTAATAATTAGTTACTGTGTATTAAGTATTTTGATTAGGAAGGTTTGAATACACTATGAGTAAATACGAACTAATAGATAAGATATCTAAGTATCTTAGCAAAGACATTCTACAAATTGTCCAAGGTCTTGAAGAAGACGAGAAAAAAGTACTCGACTACTTTCTCCAAAATGTATCCGTAGGTACTATTATCTCTATAAGAGAGCTGAAGGCTCTGTATAAAGTAGACGATCCTAGATCAGTGATAAGGAAGCTTATAGATAAAGGTCTTATTGAACAAGGTTATGGATGTTATAATTTATCTAAACCATTGCGTGAAGCATTATTTATGCTTATTGTTTCACCGAGTAAAAAAGCTTAAAAGTATTAAGGTGTAGCAACATCTATCTAACAAATTATAGAGTTATTATATAATCTAATTTAGAGAAATCGCGTCGCATATAGATTACTGATAGAATCACTGAAACATTCTCGATATCGATCTAATGATGTTATTTAATTCATCCATAACACATCTATCGATACATTCTCCATAGCATTTTCTGATCCTCTTGCCATTACCATCTCTACAATTGAGATCACATTCCTTTTCGCATGCCTCGGAATCTATTCCAAGTA
>Ga0209080_1000249_pt1 | contig 40371 bp, 45 predicted proteins | sample JNZ110809AmetaG_FD_184123 | JGI IMG/M metagenome (GOLD analysis project Ga0209080, IMG submission 184123) | Hot spring microbial communities from Jinze hot spring, China to study Microbial Dark Matter (Phase II) - JNZ 110809A (SPAdes) (version 3) ...
GTTTTTATATATTATAACTTTCAGTTTTTATATATTATTTTTTGAAAAGTTGTGAGTAAGATTTAATTACCTTTAGTGTGAATTAAGAATATGATTGAAGGTGAACTCATAAATAGTATGATTCAGAAAGTAATCCCAAAGGAGTTGAGCGCGATTGGTAGGTGGGAACTCATAATCGCCGATGAAGATAAGAAGCCGCTAAAAGGTGGTTTTTCGATTATAAAGATAAGGGAAATTCCAGTCCCACCTAATTCAATCGTAATTCTAATGAACGTCTTGAAGCATTATAGCGCCGAGGTTGTAGACCTTCTTATTTCAGATAAAGGAAGCGAGATAAACGCCGCAATAGTTTATTCGGTATCTGGTAAGACTATAAGGGCGGGAGAGGTATTAGGTGTTGTGAAAATATCCGATACGACTCCGAAAGAGAGGCACAAAGTTGTCGAGGTATTTTGGGAGTTTAGCAGAAAACTCAGTGAGATTCAGAATGAGATTGGGGATAGTTTTATAAGATCCCAGTGGCCAATGGTTTAATATGTTCGAGAGAGTACTATATCCAGTAGAGTTTACGGAAGTCTCAATCACCTGTGCCCGTGCCTTGAGGGAGCTTAAAAGATATGGAACTAGGGAAATAACTCTTTTCCACGCACTCGAATACGATTCAGCGAAACTCATCGAAGGAGGTATAGTGGATGTAGATAAGTTCATCTCAAACCTCAAGGAGAAGGCAGAGAGAAAACTTGAAGACGTCGTAAAAGACCTCTCGATGGATTTTCGGAAAGTTTCGGCTAAAATAATCGCTACGCTTGATCCAACGTTGGAGATTGCAAAAATAGAAAACAATTTCGATTTGCTTGTAATCCCATCTAGCAGCAGAAGCCCATCGTTTTTAGGGAAGACTGCGGAGAAAATCGTTAGGAATTCTGGAATTCCTTGTCTTGTCGTTAAGTCAAGACCTGATGCTGGTAAGAGTTATTACGAGCTCGTTTTAAGAAATATGTTTGAAAAACCAGTGTTCGTTGTTGAAAAAACAAGCAAGGACATCGCTAAAATTCTCGAAAGCTTAAAGCAATTTGGACTTAAAAAGGTCATTCTTGCTCGTATTGCAGATCTCGAAGAGGCTTTGGAAGGAAAAGTTAGTAAAGAAGAGATGATACACCCGCTCGTTCCGATTCCCAGAATTGTGGAAATTCTCTCGGAGTACTGGGAGAACGAAAAAGCAGAACTCGAAAAGATTCGCCGTCATTTGGATGTGAAAGGTATTTCGTCAGAGACATCGGTTAGTTTCGGCTCTCTTGAAAAATATCTGGAGAAAATCTCGAAACTCGAAGGTTTTAGCTTGGTGATTTGCGGAAAGCAAATCTTTGACAAAGCTTTAAAGGTTGCGGACGCGGTTTTTGTCCTAAATTAATTTTAACACTATTATTTTTATTGAAGTTCGAGCAAAAAATTTATATCACTTGAGAGAAAATTCTCAAAACTGATATGATAGAAGCGCTCAAAGCTTTGGCTCTGATGAATGCAACGAGGGAGGTTGTTAAGATCAGTTGCAAAGACTTCGCCAAAAGAATAAACCAGAGCGTTCAAACCGCTTCCCGGAGATTGAAAGAACTTGAGAACAAGGGGCTGATCGAGAGAACCATAACTAAGGATGGACAGTTCATTCTGATAACTGAAAAGGGTCGAAATCTCCTGCACGCTGAGTATCTTGATTACAAGAAGATCTTTGAAGGAGCTGAAACGCTTAAGTTTCATGGGATCGTTTTCAGCGGTCTCGGAGAAGGTCGTTACTATGTTTCGCTTGAAGGCTACAGAAAACAGTTTAGGGAAAAGCTTGGCATCGAACCATTTCCCGGGACTCTGAATCTGAGAATTCCGAAGGAGGAGATTGGAATAAAGAAGAGGCTTGATGCAGAACAAGGCATAAAGATCGAGGGATTTACAGCGGAGAACAGAAGCTTTGGCGAGGTGAAGGCTTTTAAGTGTAAAGTCAATGGCTTAAGCGCGTTCATCGTTATGCCCAAGAGAACCCATCACCTGAGCGATGTTGTCGAGATCATTGCAGAAAGAAAGCTCAGGGATGAGTTGAACCTGAAAGATGGTGATATCGTTGAAGTAGAGGTGATCCTATGATCGAAGAAGCTTTGAAGGCTTTTAGAAAAGGAAAACCTGTGCTGATCTTCGATTTCGAGGATCGGGAAGGTGAAACGGATATAGCAATTCCGGCGCAATTTGTTAAACCCAAAGACGTCGCGATGATGCGAATCGAAGCAGGTGGACTCATTTGCGTCGCAATACATCCAATTGCAGCGAAAAAGCTGGGTTTACCCTTTATGCACGATGTTTTGAAAGTTGCAAGTCAGAAGATCCCATCTCTAGTTTCGATCTCGAACTACGATATAAAATACGACTCAAGAAGCTCTTTCTCGCTCTGGGTAAACCATAGGGACACGTTTACGGGAATCACAGACATCGACAGGGCGAAAACGATACGTCGTATCGGCGAAATCGTTGACATCGTGATGATGAATGGAGACGTCGAATTCGGCAAAGAGTTCCGAACCCCGGGACATGTTGCGATTCTGAGAGCATCGGAGAACTTAGTTTACGAGAGAGTTGGTCAGACCGAGCTAAGCGTTGCTCTTGCTGAAACTGCTGGAATTGCTCCTGCAGTTGCGATTTGCGAGATGCTCGACAGCGAAACTGGAAGGGCGCTCAGCAAGGAAAAGGCAATGAAGTTTGCCGAAGAAAGAGGAATACCGTTTGTCGAGGGAAAAGAAATTGTGAAGCACTACAGGGAATTCAGGGAAATAAAGGCTAAGCTCTTCATCTGAAAAATTTAATCTTCGTCACTTTTTTATGCGACTCAAGGATTTGTTCGTCGAAAAGTTGCGAGGGTTTGGGATAGAAAGAATAGGGACGAGTTGCAGAACAAGCTTGAAAGATCCAATAAGGTCGATGGTTCTCCAGATCATGAACTCGAACGCAAAAGTTCTTGTAGGCGATCATGGTGTAAAATTCTCCTTCTCTCTCGATGGAAAAAAACTTGATTCACCTCCACAGGCAATCGTAGGCTATGGTGAGAACGCAATCCTTGGAAAAGAAAACTTCTTGGACGATTTTCCCTACATAGCAATCGATTGCAGATTTTACGATCTTCACACTGAGAAGGAGAAAGCAAAGCTGAAACTCCAAGTAACTCAGACTCTTGGCATAGTTCGTGAGTTTATGTGGGACGAAAAACTCGTAATTGCTGGTAAAGACTTTGGAGTTGGTGTATACTGCGAAAGGCTTGAGGAATTTTTGAAACAGGAAGGCATTGATGAGGTTGTTTTGCTCGACCCAAAAGGCGAAAGGGTTTTCGACAACAAAAAGGCAAAATGCTACGTCATTGGCGGAGTTGTGGACAAAAGCGAGAACAGGGATTTGACATCGAAAATTGGAGAAGAACTCGAAAGCGCTGGAATTAAATGCGATCGGCGTAGAATCGAGCTTCGAGGCGACATCGTTGGAGTTCCAGATAGGATAAACCACATCGCAGAAATCGTGCTGAAAGTTGTCATCGATGGGCTTGAGGTTGAGGAAGCGATTAGAGACGTTCAACCCGTCGTTGTTGCGAGGTGGAGGCTTAGAAAAGAAATTCCAAAGAAAAGCGTTCGCTTGAGGCTAAAGGACAAAACGATAAGAGTTGTTGCAAAAAGCACTTTCGACGAACTTAGCTGGCTAAACGTTCAAAGGAAAGACTTTTACGAGGTTTGCAGAGAGCAAAGGATATACGTTGTGAGTGATAGTGTCATGGAAGAGATAAGGAGACTGGAGTGGGATGAGAGGAAGAAGTTTTATGTGAAAAACTTTTCGACTTCTTTCGAGAACTCTTCCACGAGCTCTTCTTCGCCTTCGAAGTAGCGATTCTCAACAACTATCTTCCCGTCAACGATCACGGTGTCGACTGTTGCGGTCGAATAAACGAGATTTGCGATCAAATCATGACATGGAACGAAACCTGCTTCGCCCAGATCCACGAGCACGATGTCAGCAAGCCAGCCCTCCTCTATTCTTCCAGACTTTATGCGAAAAGCTCTTCCGGCGTTTTCGGTGGCGATTCGGAAAGCTTCAACAGCTTTGAAGCTGTCTGCACCGTAGTAGAATTTCTGTAATAGTGCGCAGAACTTCATCTCGCTGAACATGTTCAGCGAATTGTTGCTTGCAGCTCCATCGGTGCCGAGAAGAACGTTCACATTACATCGCTTCATTTCTGGGTAGTTCATAGTCTTTCCGACGCTGAGCTTCATGTTGCTCGTTGGGCAGTGAATCACGGACGAACCTTTTTTGCCTAAGAGCGCAATCTCGTCTTTTTCGAGCCAGACACTGTGAGCGCAGAAGAGTCTCGAGCTAAGAAATCCGATCTCGTCTAAAGTCTTCACAATTCCCTTGCCATGCCTCTTTTTGAACTCAACGACCTCTTTCTCGGTTTCGGCGAGATGGAAGTGGATGAAGATGTCTTCCCTTTCAGCAACTTCAACAGATCTTCGCAAACCCTCGATGCTCACAGTGTAGACAGCATGTGGAGCAATCGCTCGTAGAACTCGAAAGCTCTTTAGCTCTTTCAGCTCTTTTTCAACCCTTTTCATGTTCGCTTCAAGGATATCGCTGTTGTAGAAGTCGAAGAATGCAGAAGACAAACAGGCTCTGATTCCAGTTTCTTCGACTGCTTTAGCAGTTGCCGAGGGGAAGAAATACATGTCGTTGAAAAAAACGGTCCCGGTTTTCAGCATCTCAACGCATGCTAACTTTGAAGCAAGGTAGACGATCTTCTCGTTTAGCCTCATCTCTGCGGGCCAAATTTTCTTCTCAAGCCACTCCTGCAGTGGCATGTCCTCTGCATAACCGCGAAACAAAGTCATCGCAGAATGCGTGTGACAGTTGAAAAGCCCCGGAATTGCGACGAGACCTTTTGCGTCAATTACAATATCGCTTTTATCCTTTGTATCACCAATTGCGACTATCTTGTTGCCCTCTATCAGGATGTTTCCTTCCTTCAGCTCGTTTCCTCGCAAGAACTTTGAATTCTCGATCAGAATCATGGAATCACTCGATCTCAATCTTCTTTATCTCCTTTTTCTCTTTTTTCTCGATTTCCTCGATCTTTTTTATCTGCGCATCGATCAGACTTCTCAACGCGATCAGAAACTCCTTGTAAGCCCTCAACGTATGCTCCGTGAACTCAGCGGGAAAAAGATCTTCCAAGGTCGGGATCGTGATCTTGACATCTTTTGGCATACTCTCACCTGAACTTGATCTGAATTTCATTGTTATTAAAGCTTGCTCCAATTGTATCTTTCAGCGAGAGAGCTTGTGGAAGGAAAATCGTTCTCTTCCACTGTCCCGCGATTACAATGAGTTCATTTCCTCGACGATAGATCTCGATCTCCTCTTTTCTAATGAACGGGGCCTGTATCTTTAGAACGAAGGTATCACCGTCTTTCTCGATCTTCATCGGCTTTCCCGAGATCAATCGCTTCGTCGGATCGAAGTCGAAGATTTTGTCTGCAAGCTCATAGAGTTTTTCACCAACAATCTCAGAACGCTGGAATGGGACAAAGATTGTTGGGACTGGGAAAGATTCACGGATCTGCTTTATATATCCTTCCTGCATCTTTATCCAGTCTGAAAAGAACTCTCCTGCGTTTGGCGGGAAAACTTTGTTAACGATCACGCAGTCAACGGTGTAACCGAAAAGATTTAGATACGTGAAAGCCCTCTCGGACTCCTTTATCACCATTTTCTCGGGATTCATAACTATTCTCACCATGGCCTCATCGCTCTCGAGCAAGTCTTTGAGCTTGCTTATCTTTACATACATCTCTTGGATCCTATCCATTATTTCCTCGCTCGGCAACGGAATCTTTATCAAAGGCTCTGCGATCGGCTTCACGATCTTCATGAGCTTTTTCTCGATACCAAAAAATCTATTCATATACCACTTTGCGACCTCTGGAACACTTAGAAGACGCAGAGTTTCTCCAGTCGGTGCGCAGTCGAGTATTATCACATCGAAACTTCTTCTTTGGTAGTACTCGAGCAAGTTCAAAAGGCTTGCAACCTCGTCAAATCCGGGAAGTATCGCAAGTTCCTCTGCGATCACATCTTCGATACCTTGGGATTTGAAAAAAAGCAGTAGGTAGTCCTTTATCACGTTCCAGTGCTTTTTCAGCTCGTATTCGACGTTTACTTCCATTCCATAAAGTTTTTCAGAAACTTTCGTTGGTTCTGCGCCGAATTGGAACTGGAAGGAGTCTGAGAGACTGTGCGCGGGGTCTGTTGAGATTATGAGCGTTTTGTAGCCCAAGCTCGATGACTTTATTGCAGTCATCGCCGCAACGGTCGTTTTACCTACTCCGCCTTTCCCAGTGAAGAGCAAGACGCTCATCGAACGAGTTTACACTTCGAGTTGAAATACTCTTCTCTCAATCTTTGAAAACTACAAAATTAGCAGTTCTAAACAAAAAACGAAATGTCTGAATAGAAAATCTTAGCTCGTGGGAGTTCTGAAACAAAGCTCTTTGGCTGGTAAATTTATAAAATTATTATTCCTTTTTCTGCTTTTTCTTTATGACTTCCTCGAGTCTCTTTTCCAGCGGTTCCTGATGGGTATAAGGACAAATAAGATAATGCTCTACTGCCTTAGCAATCGCATCCTTTGTCGCAGTTTCACCAGTCTTCTTCTTTAGCTCTTCCAGAACGTTCTCGGGCAATACGGTTTGTGCGTGGACTATTTTTGTCATCTACCTCACCTATCATAATAATCAACACCACTATATTTAAGCTTTTCTCATTATTATCATCCAGTGGAGATTAAAAATCACCGCTGAGCTCGCCTAAAGATTTTCACATTCGCATTCTCGAAGACCTTTTCGAAGCATTTTTCCATAACTGTGTCGTCTACTTCAAAAAACTTTCGTTCTTCATAGCCGACGAAAATGTAAGTGACGTTGTATTTTTCACAAATCCTTTCCATCGTTTCGCAGTTGTTTGCGCTGTAAAACTCCCTGACGTCTTTAGCTCTCTCCGCAATGCTTGCATAATCCCTACGCCATTGATACTCGTGATTCGTCCACGCAATGACCGCAGGATTCCCGCTGAAGGTCGCAACTCTACCGCCGTAACTATAACCGCAAAGCACTCCATGAGTGCAACCCTCCTCTAAAACAATTCCATTTTTCTCTTTCAACCACTGAATCGCTTCGTATTCTCCGTAGAGTTTTGTGAACTCCATACCATCGAGACTAAGCGTTGCGGTATGGTATCTTATCGGAGTTGCGACAATTGGATAGACTGAACCTATTAAGATCAAAATCAGCAGGATTGCCTTTGTTTCCTTTCGAAACTCCCTCTTTGTTGTCAAGATCATTGCGCCTGTAGTGATGAAAAGCCAGGCGATGAGGTAGAATTTGAACACTGTGTTCATTCTCGTATCTATCGCTACAAACTCTGGAGTAATGAACGCTAAAGCCCCTGTTAGCAAAACTGATCCGGCGGGATTTTTCCTTCTTAGCAAATCTATTGACGCAATCGCAAGCGGCGCAATCACTGCGACGCTCGGAGAAAAGATCGCGAGAGGAATTGCGAAAGGGAGTGAGTATAGAATTGGCTTTTTATCCAAAAAAGTGTACACTAAGACCAGCAGAGTTGCAGAATATGAAAGGAATTGAAGTACATCGGTTCTTTCGAAAAAGAAGAGAATCTCGGTTTTTGGTAAATCCATCGAAGCGTAAAAGGGAAGCACGAGCAGGAACGATGCGAGAGAGTAGTATAGAGCTTTTTTATCTCCCTGTGAAATCGCAAAGACCGATGCGAAGAACAGCATCAGCGGGAAGTCCCAAGAATTCGTTGCAAAGATCGCAAAAAGTGTTATTGGGATCATTAAGTACGGCTTCGTTTTCTCGAGTAGAATCGAAATTAGAAAGATCTTCATCGGAATTGCGAAGACGTGCGCATGCAAGTCTGCATGTATAAAGCTGAAGTATGGGAACTCGTTGATCGTCTCCTCGATGACCCGGGTCGAGTTCCAGTAATAAAGGTAGTCTATGGAAAACGGGCGCGATATGAAATCGAAGAAAGAATAAGCGTTTCCCGAGAAAATCGTGAAGAAGATTGCCAATACAGCAATTCTTTTGTTTTCTCGGAAAATTCCATAGAGAATCGTTGCAGTAAACGCTGGAATTGCTGAGATTGCGACATTGTATCCGATTTCTGGTGGAGAAAAGGAAAGCAAAACGATTGCAGAGCCAAGAACGTGCCCAAAGTAATAATAGCAATCGAGCTTTCCGTTTGCAAAAAAAGGATCGTTCGGTGGTAGATTTGGCGATTTGAGGATTGAGTTGATGAAAGCCATGTCCATGAACTTTTCAGCGTCGAAGATGTTAGGATCTAAGAGCCGTAGGAAAATGAAGAAGTAGAAAATCAACGCGAAGACAACTTCGCCCTCATCGGGCTTTGTATTGTAGCGCTTGTAGGCAAAAATGGCTAGAACGACGAGAGCGGAGAAAACGATGAAAAATGCGGTTTTGAAATTCACAAGATATGCGATTGCAAAGGATACAAAAGTCGCTGTGAGAATGGAAGCAAACCTCGCCAGAGGGTATGGAAGAAACCTGAGAAAGGGCAGAGTTATGATCAAGGAAGACATTTGAAACAGGATCGGATAAACTATCAACCCTTCACCTCTTTTATGCTTAGATTCGTTGCGGAAAGCGCAAATATGCCGAGAATCACTGTTATCATGTTTTTAACCGCATGATCTGCGAAAGCTATTGCGAAAGCTGGATATGGGTTTTGGAGGCTGATTATCGCAGTTAGGGCTAGTTCATAGGTCCCAATACCCCCGGGAGTTACTGGGATCGCTTTGACGATGTTCCCCATAGCGACTGCGAGGGCTATGGTTGCAAAGGGAATTTCGAAGCTAAGCGCTATGAGGTAGCAAACAAGAATGTCGCTCAACCAGAGCAGTGAGGAGAGAAAGACCAAGACCAGGGAGTCTCTTGGATTTAGTGCGAGCTTCGCTTTTCTCATCATCGTTCCGACGACGTTCTTCATCTTAGAAAGCCCGAATATCGCGAAAAGGATCAGGAGGGCGAAGATAATTGCGTATAGTATCTCGAGGTTTTTCGTGCCCAAGTATAGAGATGAAAAAACTGCAATAAATGCGATCGATGCAACGTCGAACAACCTCTCAACCGCTGTTGCGCCGAGCGATGTCGTGTAGGAAACTCCAAACTTCTTGAACACGTAAGCTCTCGCAAAGTCACCGATTCTTGCGGGTGTTATGACGTTCACAGTCTGTCCTATGCTTACAGCAAAGGTCGAAGTCTTCAGCGTACTCTTTTCCCCGATCCTTGAAACTATGTATCGAAACCTAAAACCACGGAGGACAAATGAAAGAGTGTAAAGCAGTGAAGCGATGGTTACGAACTCGAGATTGAGTGTGGAAACGCTTGCAACGAAATTTGAAACCCCTGTCGAGATTGCCAGGAGGAAGAGAAGGGCTATCGCCAACATCGAGGCGAAGAGGTAGAACTTTCTGCTTCTGGAGATGTCTTCGAGGAACATTCTTAGGATTTGGGAGAACATGTATACGACGTCCTTCTTAAATCTAACCTTCGTTTCCCCGCCATGCTCCCAGTGCACTGGAATTTCTTTAACCTTAAACCCAAGCCTCTGGGCTAAAACAAGGACTTCTGTGTCCCAGAACCAATGCGTATCCTTAACGAGTTCGGAAATCTTCAAAATCGAAGATCTTCGGAAAGCTTTGAAGCCACATTGGTGGTCGTGGATCTTCGAACGCAGTAAAATTCGGACAAGTAAGTTGTAAACTCTCGAAGCAACGTCTCTTTTCAAAGGTCTCTTAGCTTTGCTCTCTTTCATCAGTCTCGAACCCGTTGCGACGTCGTAACCATCGGCTATTGCGGAAATGAGTTCGTTCAGATGGCGCAAATCTGTGGAAAGATCAACGTCCATGTAGACAACGATCTCACCCTCGCAAATCCTGAAGGCATTCATCAGCGCTCTTCCTCGTCCAAGTCTTTCGTCGGAGTGTAAGTGCTTGATCTTTGGGTTTCTCTCTGCGATTTCTTTTGCAATCTCATTTGTTCCATCGGTCGAACCATCTTCTGCTATCACGATCTCGTAGTCGTATCCTAAGGCTATTAGCTGATCTTCAACTCTTTTAACGGCATCTCGCAACCTCTTCGCTTCGTTGTATGCGGGAAGAACAATGCTCACTTTCATCTTGCACCCCTCGGCGTATAAATGCAACACGGTTCTTCTGCGAGGTAGTCGTTGCTTAGAGCATAAGCTCTCGCTCTGCTACCACCGCAAATAAATCGAAACTCGCAGATCCCGCATTTGCCCTTTAAATTGTTCGGATCTCTGAGTTTCACAAAGATTTCCGAGTTTTTGTATATCTCCTCGACGTCCCTCTCACGAACGTTTCCAGCAGAGATCTGCAAAAATCCACTTGGATAAACTTCGCCGATGTGGCTTATGAAGAACATCCCTCTGCCATCGGTTACAAAAGCTCGCATCTCTGGCTTCGTCGCTTTTCTCTCTTCTCCAAGATCCCTAGTTTCTTTGAGAAGCCAGTAGTAGAGATCGCTTACTCTTGGCATCTCTCCACGATCTCTCATGACTTCGATTCTTCTGAAGTGAACCGCAGCAGAGCTTTTGACGTTCATGAACTTCTTCAGATCGTAAAGCCAGCACAAAACATCCTCAAATTCTTGTGGATTCGGCATCAAGTCGAGTTTTGCCCTTCCAGTTGGGACTAAGAAGAAGACGTCCCACATGTCTGTGTTAAGCTCCTTGCAGAGCTTTGCAACTTTTGGTAGCTCGCGGATGTTTTGCTTAACAACGGTCGTGTTTATCTGGAAGCTCAAACCAACTTCTTTCGCACTCTTTAGAACTTCTATGCTCTTCCTGAAAGTCCCTTTTATTCCTCGGAACTCGTCGTGAGTGTTTTCAATTCCATCAATGCTTACAGCGATCCTTGAAACTCCTGCATCTTTCAGTTCCTCGAGTTTTTCAATTGTCGCGAGTTCAGTTCCGCTGAAGGCGATTGAAACTCGAAACTTTTTTGAAGCATAGGAAACGATGTCAGCAAGGTCTTCACGCATTAGCGGATCTCCGCCAGTGAAAACGATCATCGGCTTTGCAAACTCGGCGATCTCATCGATCAAATCGAGGCATTCCTGTGTGCTAAGTTCTCTTGGATCTCTTTTCGTAATCGCTTTTGCCCTGCAGTGCTTGCAAGCGAGCATGCACGCTCTCGTGAGCTCCCAGAAGACGATGAATGGATCCATACCTTCGTTCCTCCAAGTCTCGTAGAGTTATATACTGTGACGATAAAGTTTTTTCTGTGGACGTAGTTGTGGAGAAACTCGTAAAGGATTTTGGAAACTTCCGTGCAGTCGATGAAGTTAGCTTCGAAGTTGAAGAAGGAGAAATATTCGGACTTCTTGGACCAAACGGAGCGGGAAAGACGACTGTAGTCATGATCTTGGCAACTCTACTTAAACCAAGTTCTGGAAAAGCCTTTGTCGCTGGACATGACGTCGTGAAAGAAGCTTCGATGGTTAGGAAGAAGATCGGAATCGTTTTTCAAGAAACGACACTCGATCTCGAATTGACTGTGAGGGAAAACTTAGATTTCCACGGAAGACTCTATGGATTGAAAAGAGACGAGAGGAATAGGAGGATAAAAGAAGTTCTTGAACTAGTTGAGCTCACCGAGAAGGCGAACGTCGCAGTAAAGAAGCTCAGCGGAGGAATGAAGAGGCGTCTTGAAATTGCTCGTGGTCTTTTGCACTTTCCACGAGTTCTCTTTTTAGATGAGCCAACTCTGGGGCTTGATGCGATCTCAAGAAGAAAGATCTGGGAATACATCCTTAGAGTCAAGGGGGACGCGACGATTTTTCTCACCACACACTACATTGAGGAAGCGGAAAAACTGTGCAATAGAGTTGCGATAATGAACCGTGGAAAAATAGTTGCGATCGACGAACCCGAGAAACTAATCGATTCAGCTGGTAGCGTCGTAGTTCTCGAAGGAGATGGAATCGAAAAGCTTGGGGAATATATAGATTACGAGTTCAGAATCTCCGGGAACTCGATTCGCATTTACGTGAAGGACGGGAGCAGAACTCTTCCAGAGATGATTTCGCTCGCAAACGAAATAGGCGTCAAGATCAATTCGGCAAAGGTTGAGAGGCAGAGCCTTGAAGATGTTTTTATCCAGCTCACGAAAAAATAGTCTACATCATCCAGAGAATTTTCTTTTCTGAATCCCTTCTCGGCGGAACTGGTGGTTTTTTCGCTGGATAGCCAATTGGAATCACCGCAACGAGTTTCTTATCTCTTATTCCAAGTTCCTTGTTTATCTCCTCCTCCATGTGCACGGGACCAGTCATCCAGCACGCTCCAAGTCCAAGCGCATGTGCGGAGAGAAGCAAGTTCTGAATCGCTGCGCAAACGCTTTGAAGATCTGCAAAATCGTCGCCGGTAGGAGTGTAGTAGGCAAAGATCACAACGGGAGCGTTACCAAGAGTTTTAAAGAACTGCTCTGTTATGCTTATAACCTTCGGGGTCTCTGCAAAAAACTTTTGGAGTCTTGGCAGAATCGAGTTGTAGCTCTTTGCAATTGCATCCCGTAGGCTTTTCATTCTCTCTTTTCCAACAACTACAAAAAACCACTGCTGTCTGTTCATCGCAGAAGGAGCCCACATTGCAAGTTCAAGGATCTTTTCAAGCTTCTCCCTCTCTACGGGTTTTTCAAGGAAAAATCTGTGGCTCCTGCGCTCCTTTATAATTCTTTCGAGACACTCAAAGCAGTCCATGCTTTAAGTGAAGTAATAATTTAAAACTTTTTTGATAATTAACTACATGCTCTCAATGGAGTGGTTTTACGAAAGAATGAAGCTTGTAAAGAAATTTGCCAGAGAGTTAGATGTGGACAGCGTCGCAGTTTGCGCTCCGCTTGAATTTAAAACCGCCTGTATGATCTACGAGCTTTCAAAATACACTGAAGTGTTTGCAGTCAAACTTGACGAGTTCTCGACGAAAGAGGAGGCGGTGAAATGGCTTGAGGAGAGAGGAGTGAAAGTGATGAGGAAAAGAGACGCTGTAAAAGCTGATTGTTTCTTGGATTGCTCCGCACTTCTTTCAAGGGTTGCGGAAAGATCGGGAAAGGATTTGATAAAGGTCGTAGAGCTGACTAAGACTGGGGAGGAATACTTGAAGAGAATGAGCAGAGTTCGAGCTATCTCCATCGACTCCTCTCGGCTCAAGGAGATAGAAAGCACTTATGCAACTGCTTTCGGATTACTTGAGGCTTTGCTGAAGCTAAACATTTACTTAACCGGGAAAAAAGTAAAGATCGTCGGATTCGGGAAAGTTGGGCAGGGATGCGCAGAAATGATGCGAAGAATAGGCTGTGAGATTTTTGTCTGGGACAGAGACGAAGAGAAAAGGGTGAAAGCAATCTTTTCCGGTTACAAAATCTCGGAGCACGGAAACGCAGATCTCGTGATCTTTTGCACAGATTCAAAGCCGAGTCTCGAGTTAGTTCCTGAGAACGCAATCGTGGCAAACATGGGTGCGGAGATGTTTGAAGCAAGCGGAGAACTCCTTAAAGACTATGGGCTCGTTAAATGTTACAAGAAAAATGGGAAAAAGTATTACTTGCTTGCAGATGGCTACGCAGTAAACCTTGCAATCGGCAGCGGCTCTCCAATTGAGGCGATGGACATAACGTTCTCTGCAGCAATTCTTGCTTTGAACAAGCTAAGAGAAGAATTCTACGGCGTAATTCCTCTGCCGAGGGAAATTGAGGAAAGATTGCTCAGAGAACTTTCTTCAGAAATCCTTTAAGGGTTTCATTCAACTTTTTTGGGTTTTCGAGCATCACCATGTGTCCTGAGTTCTCCACGACAGCCAGCTCTGCGCCGAAGTTTGCAAAGAACTTCGAGTACTTCACGGGTGTGAGCAGATCGTTCTCACCAACTATTGCGATCGTTGGGACGTCGAACTTTATTTTCCCGGACTTGAAGTCTTCGAGAAGGTCGAATTTATCGCAGAGGCTGAGATCTTTTAGCAGGATTTCCGAGTTTTTACTGAAAAATTCTGTGAACGCCTCAACGAACTCCTTCCTATGAAAGGCCATCTCAGAAACGAGTCTAAGAGTTTCGATGCTTTTCTTTGCAAGTCCTTCGAGAATCTGCGGAAGAACTCTTAGCCTTGCTCCGGTGCCGATTAAGGCCAGAGCCTTGACAACTTCTTTGTACTTTAGATAGACCATTTGCGCAACCGCCCCACCGAGACTGTGCCCGACTATTACTCCTTTTCCCGCAGTTCTCTCGATGACCTTCGCAACGAAGAACGCGTAATCTTCAACGCTGTTTATCTCAGCCTTGTCACTCTCTCCGTGGTTTGGCAAATCTACTGCAAAGCCACCAATATCTTCGAGCTGGTTTTTCCAGATGCTCGCATCGCAACCAGAGCCGTGAACGTAAAAAATCGGGGCATCTTTCGCTTTTAAAACAGATATTGCCTTCGAGTCAATGAAAATGCGAGCTCGCTCCATGCTGAACGAGATCTGCTATGCTTAAAAATGTTGCTTTTGTTCTTGGACATGAGACCTCTGGCGAATGGTATCTTCTCAAAAGTTCCTCCGACGAACCAGAAGTCTAGTGATTTACGACCGATGGAAATTAAAATACGCGATGCGGTCGCCGGGATTTGAACCCGGGCAACGGGCTCGGGAAGCCCGTGTCCTGCCACTAGACTACGACCGCTATTTTTTCTTGACCTTCTTGTTTATAAGAATTGCGAACGTAGAGCCATTATGTTTATTGCAAAATCTGCTTGGCATGGCTTTAGTTTTTTAGAAGCCAACCTTTTCAAAGAAGTTTAATCTCTGCGAACTTTTGAGCGATGAAACGGTCGATTTTTGTTGGCGCAAGGAAGAAACATTTTTGGGTTCCAAATTGCGGATTTCGTTGCTATGTGTATTCATGGCGGAAAAATAAAAATCCAAGATCTCGGAGCTTCATCGAGTCTCATTTAGAGCGGAAGCACGAGAGACGTGTTTGAGCTACTTCAACACGAGCCCAGTTTTCATACTCCAAAGCAACAGATCGAGTTCAGAAACACTCTTTCCGGTTCTTTTAGCGATCTCTTTAAACTTCTCCTCGATTTCCAAGTATTTCTTCTTGCTGAGACTTCTTTGGCTAACGCCAAGCCACTCTAAGATGTGTCTGTCCAAGATCACGAAGTCTCTACCGATGTTTCGTAAAAAGTGGCTCGCCTCCTTGTAACCTAAACCGTAGATTTCCTTCACTAGAACCTCCCTTGCACTATCATCGTCGGGGATTTTTATTTTTTGGATTTTCTCCATCGCCTCTTTTATGTACACGGCCTTTCTCTTGTAAAATCTGACACCTGCAGATTTCAAAAGCTCCTCGAAATCTGATACGCTCATTGCGAAAACGTCTCTGTCCTCGAGCATTTTTTGGAATTTTAAACCGGATTTTGCGGAGGAATTTGCGGTTGAGATACAAAAAGCCAATTCGGTTTCAACTGTTGCATCTATTTCAAGTTCTAAGAATGGTTTAAAGTTAAAAGTAACTTGTCCACGTTCTCCAAGCGTCTTGAACTCTCGTATTCTTTGCTTTATGGCGTCGATCACGAATTCTGGGGGTTCAAATCTACATCTCTTGCATTTAATCGATTCTGAGGTCTTTGACAAAAATTCCTTCTCCCTCGTCGACATAACCTACCCTTTTTGCTCCAAACTTCTCAACTTTCTCGACCTCGCTTTCTGGAACTATGATGAGGAAGCCCATCCCCATGTTGAAAGTCCTATACATCTCGACCTCGTCAACATTGCCGAGCTTTTGAATGAAGCGGAATATCTCCTGTGGCTTTAGCGGAGAATCGATTACGAACTTCACATCGTTTCTGAGCCTTTTTAGCTTTCTAAAAGCACCTCCAGTAATGTGCGCGAGTCCGTGAACTTCACACACCTTTATTATGTCAAGGATCTCCATGTATATCCTTGCGGGTGTTAGCAGTTCGTCGCCTATGGTTTTGTCTCCGAACTTGTCGAAATAGCTAAGTCCATTTGCTTCAATGACTTTTCTTGCAAGCGTTAAACCGTTGCAATGTATTCCAGAGCTTGGTAAAGCCATTATTATGTCTTCCGGGACAACGTTCTTTCCCGTTATTATTCTGTCCTTTCTAACATACCCCACCGCAGTCCCAGCAACGTCGAAGCCGTTTATCATCTCTGTCAGCGTCGCAGTCTCTCCACCTACGAGCGTAATGTTTGCAATCCTACAACCTTCTTCAAGCCCTTTGGAAATCTCCGCAATTATTTCTTCGTCGATTTTCTGCATTGCAATGTAATCGACCATTGCCAACGGCTCGGCACCGATTGCGAGCAAATCGTTCACATTTACAGCGACGCAATCGACTCCAATACCGAAGTATTTTTTCATCGCAATCGCAACTAGGATTTTCGTTCCCACACCATCTGTTGTTATCGCGATCCCAAAATCTCCGCAATCTATAACCCCAGCGTAGTGGGAAAGCAAAATTGGTTCACCAAAACCCTTCCTTCTGTATTTTACAATACTGGTGAGCGTGCTTATCGCCTTCTCGGCCTTCTTTATATCAACCCCAGCCTTTGCATAGTCGAACTTCATAGCACTACTATGCTACAAATTTTAAAAAGCTTGTTGAAATTTTCCCATGGATCTTCGATCGTTGCTCGAAAAAATGGAAGTTGCTGCGAGGGAGAGAAACGCACCCATTTTTCTGCACAAAGCAAAACTCGAACCTTATCAAGTTCTGATCGCAACTGTGTTGAGTTCAAGAACTCGTGATGAACAGACAGCAAAAGCTGTGGAGAAACTTTTTTCCAGAGCAAAGAGTATCGAAGAGCTCGCGAAGATGGAAGTTAGCGAGATAGAGGGATTAATAAAAAGCGTCGGCTTTTATCGTGTTAAAGCGAGGCGTGTGAAGGAGATTGCGGAAATACTTGCAAAGAAAAAGTTTCCTGAGACGTTTGAAGAACTAATTCAGTTGCCCGGTGTTGGCAGAAAAACTGCGAACATAGTTTTAGCCTATCTCGGCAAACCAGCGATCGCAGTCGATACGCATGTGCACAGAATAGTGAACAGAATGGGCCTTGTGAACACGAAAACCCCCGAAAAAACGGAGGAGGAGTTAAAGAAATTGTTTCCCGTAGAGCTCTGGGAGAAGGTGAATTACGTTTTCGTAGGTTTTGGGCAAACGATTTGCCTTCCAAGAAATCCAAAGTGCTCAGAGTGCCCAATTAGTGACGTTTGCCAGAAAAAATTCAAATAGGGATCTCTCGTATCCTTCGGTATATGAAGTAAGCGCTCAGCGAGAAAGTTACAAGGAAAACGAGAGTTGCGAGGCTTGGGGCAAGGGGTAGCATCGAAACCTCTTTTAGGATTTCAACGAAGAACCTCCCTGAAACTAGGAGAATTACGTTTAGGCTCGTGAGCATAATGAACGCAAAGGTCAATCCGCTTAGAACCCTTTCAATCCTCGGATTTAGACCTCTTTTCTCGACAAGCAAACAGCAAAGCTCTTCTACGTGGCTTTTCGTCTTTGCAGAAACCGTTAAGATTACCGCAAAAACGATTGCAAGGACGAGCGCTAAGTTCACGTATTTAAGCTCGGAACCAAACATGTTGAGCACGTAGAGCGAAGCAGATCCGAGCGTTGAAACAACTACTACTGCAATCACGTTTCTGGCAATTCTGTTAATCAAAGACCTCACAAACTCTCCGCTTTTGCTCTCCATGACTCTGCTGACACTCACGGAAATACTGCTAACGAGTGTTTTGACTTCGAGGGGAACAAGTGAGGCAATTTTTTCAGCGTAGTTGGTTTTTGAGCTGAGTTTTGACGAGCTCAGAGCTCCAAGGATCACAGCAGTTGCTGATAGGGAGAGAAACTCTCTCCCAACGAGTCCGAGGTTTAGGGCTTCGTGTGCTATGATCATCCCGAATTCCCCGACTGAAGTTGCTAAGAATCCAATCCGAACACACTCCTCGAGGCTACGCTTGCTGAAAATCCAGTTCGAAGCTGTGAAGGCATAGAATCTACAAAAAATTATTAAAATTGGAACAAAGAGCAAAAACGGGGAAAACTCGCTCGGTAAACCAGCTTCAAGACCAAGAGAGACGAAGAAGAGAATCAGAAAAATCTCTCTCACGGGTTTGAGGTAATTTCCGATCTCAGCGTTTTTTGGATGCGTCGATAGAGCTAAGCCAGCAGAAAAAGCTCCCAAGGCTGGAGAAAGGCCGAAAGATTTCGAGATAGTGGCGAAGAGAAGCGCTGAACTCATGGCTATCGACACACCGAGTTCGTCGGGTTTGATGACTTTTTCAAAGATTCTGTTGAGCATGGTAAGTCCAAGGAATACGAGGATAGCGGTTATTCCCAGAGAAAACCCGAGTAATCGCACAACTTCGAGCAAATGAACTTCTAATGCAAACTGGGGGAGGATTGCTAAGATCATTATTGCGCATAAGTCTTCGAGGATCATCACGCTGAGCACAATTTTTCTTATATCTTCATCGAAGTTCAGTTCGTTGAGGAGCTTGAAGATAACAGCGGTGCTACTGAAAGAGCCGATGGTTGCGAGAACCAGAACCTCTATTGCAGTCAAATCTAGCAAGTTTCCCACCGCTACTGCGATCAAAAAAGCGGTAAAAATCTCGAACACGAGGATCGCAATTGGGAGAAGTCTGAACTTCTCTATACCTTTAATCCCGATCTCCCTACCTATTTCGAAAACGAGCAAAGCGATTGCAACGTCGGAGAAAAATTTTAAGAAGTCTTTGTACTCGACAATGCGCTCACGAAAAATGAGGCTGAGAAAAACCCCGGAAATCAGGTAACCAGCTACATGCGAGAAGCCCATTTTCATGAATAGGAGCGAGCTTAGAGCGGAAAATCCGAGGACGATTGCGAGAAGAATGTAGACATCCATCAGCTCTGTTTTGTGGCGTATTTTTTAAACTTTTTCGCTATTTCGAGAAGCTTAAATACAACCTCGTCGACAAAAAGCAATGGAAGACTACGAGAAATTGCTCGATAGAGCGATGAATCTGCTCTCGGAAAAAAGAATCACGAGGAAGGAAAGGTTTGAGATTCCAAAGGTGAGCGTCGCAAGGGAGGGCGTCAGGACAATCCTGAGAAATCTGACGCAGATCGCCAAGACATTGAATAGGAGCGAGGAGCACATCTACAAGTATCTCGTTAAGTCTCTTGGAACCGCTGGAGTTGTGGACAACGGGCGACTAATACTCCAAGGAAAGTTCACGGAGGAGGAGATTCAGAAGGAAATAAACGAATACGTGAAGATCTACGTTCTATGCAAAGAATGCAATGCCCCAGATACAGAGCTCGTAAAAGAGGGCAGAGTTCAGTTCCTGCGCTGTATGGCATGTGGAGCAAAACAACCGGTGAAAAATGTTTAGGATGAAAATATACAGCGTTAGGGGCGAAACCCTGGTGGCGGTTTGCGATTCTGAGTTAGTTGGTAAAGTCTTTAGGGAGGGAAACTTGAAGATCGAGGTTAAGGAGAGCTTTTATGGAACAGAAGAGTTCGAGGAGAAGGAAGTTATCAATGCGTTGAGAAAGGCGACGATCGCAAACATCACGGGCGAAAAAGCGGTCGATCTTGCAATAAAAATTGGGATCATTGACAGGGACAGGGTTCTGAGAATCTCGGGTTGCCCTCATGCGCAAACAGTTGTGTTATGATTTACGCAGGCATAGACGTTGGAAAGAAAGTCTGTAAAATGGCCATCTTAGGAGAAGAGCTGATTTATGTTGGCAATTACGATAAAGAAAAGCTGAAGGGTGTTTTTGCTGCAGGTATAGACGCTCCTTTGTCGCTTCCGCCTAGGGGAACACTTAGGGAGTGCGAGAGAAAACTCCTAAACCTCGGAATAAGACTTTTTCCATCCGGTGCGCCTTTCTTTCGTGAAATCGCCTTGATTGGGATGGCGATTGCGGAAGAGTTGCGAGCCCTTGGAATTCGGGTTTTTGAAGTCTACCCATATGCAACGCGAGTTATTATGGGGATAGCTCCAAAAGCGAAAAAAAGGTCAAAAAATGGGTTGGAGAAGCTTAGATTAGCTGTATCGCAATTTTTTACAATTCCTGAGCTCTCGCATGACGAAATCGACGCAGTTCTTTCTGCTATGACTGTGAAGGAGTTCATCGAGGGTCGAGGACTTGTGCTCGATGGAGATGGTGAGATAGTGGTTCCACGAAAGAGATTTAATACTTCGGAGGGATGGCGTAGAGATGAATGAAAGGGGTCTTGTGGATTTGTTCAGCGCAATGAACTCGCTCACAGGCTCGGCGCTTGAGTGTCCTCATTATCCATGTCACTTTGAGGGGCAGGATTGCTCACTCTGCTACTGTATTTTCTACCCATGTTTTATATATAAATTTGGTGATCTTATAGTCTCGTCGAAGGGCAACTTTGTCTGGAGCTGTAAAAAATGCGAGTGGGTTCATAGAAAGGAGAATGTCGAAGAAATCGTCACGTATTTCTCTTCATTCCCAAGACAAATACTTGTAGAAGCAGATTGGGAGTTCTTCAGCAAGTCTTTGCAGGAAATCCTATTCGGTTTCGAAGTTGGGCAAAGAGTTGGGAGAAGCTACAACCTGATGCCCGCAAACTTCAAGTTCTCGAAGTGTAGAGAAGTCGAGTCGGGATCTTTTCTTGGAGTAAAAATCAGTGGAGCCGAAATCAGGCTTGTGAAAGAACTGCATGAGTTCGAAGATGGTTACATTTTGATTCCAAGAAAGTTCGGAAACACAATTGTTGGCTACGACGGCTCAAAGTTCGTCGAATGCGATTTATGATCGTAACAACTTCGCGAAAACCTAGCAGAAGAACGAGATCATTCGTGAAAGCTTTTTGCAGGTTTCTTGGCTGGAAATACATCCAAAGGGGAAAAATGAGCTTAAAGGAGTTTGAGTTGGACAACCTTTGCATAATTTCGGAAATCAAGGGAAACCCAGCGCTCATGGGATTCTACTTTGAAGGCAAAAAAACGCTAGAGGTTTCGTTCTCTGTTAGCAACGTTAAGAAAATTGAACTTGACCAAGGGGAAGTTCTGTTCATAGGCGAGAAGTTCAACTTCTTTGGGGCGATAGATAAGGAGATGCTTGAGAAGTTCGATAAAAGACCTTATTTTGAAAAGAAGATCGTCGAAAGGGGAAACGAGCTTTTTTTCTATTTCAAAAGGGAGCTTGTTTTTAAGATGAGAATCTTTGCGGTTAAGCGAATTCGGCAAAGTCCTTGAAGTTAGAAGGTAAGTCTTCACGACCAGCTTCGTCGAGCACCTTTGAATCTACGAAAATAGGGCAAAAGACGCGAAGCGCAATTGCGATACTGTCACTTGGTCTTGCGTCGATCTCGATCTCCTTTTCGTCTCTTTTCAGAATAATCCTTGCGTAAAAGGTGTTGTCGATGATGTCATCGATTATGACTTTCTCAACTTTTGCGTCGAGCTTCGAAATTATGTCCACGAGCAAGTCGTGGGTCATCGGTCTTGGGGGCAGGAGGCGATTCATTGCTGAGTAAATCGATGCAGCTTCTGCGAATCCGATGTATATCGGTAGAATTCTTCCGTCCTCGGCTCTAAGAACGACTACTGGTGACGCAGAAAATTCGCTTCGTGCTATGAATACTCCGAAGACTTCTGCTACGAGCACAATTAATCTTCACGAGAAAGTATAAATCCTTTGTGCCCTCGAATTAATGGCAAATTTTTTAAATATTGAGTATTAAGGAGAGGGTATGAACTACGCTCAGATGTTTGAGGACTCGTTCGAATACGTAAAGGATGCGCTCTGGGGAAAGTGGGTAAAGTGGTTGCTTTTGATCGTTTGCGTCATAATTTTCCCGCTTTTCCTTGGCTATGTCATGGAAATCTTGCGTGGAAAAAAGCCATCGCCGGAGCTTGAGAATTGGAGTAAGCTCTTCATAGATGGTTTGAAGTTCTTCGTTGTCGCGATAATCTATGCAATTCCAGTGCTTCTCGTGTTAGGAATCTCTGTGGGTGTAACGATCCTTGCAAATCCCGGCGCTATTTTTAGTGGAATAATCTTGGGGGCTTTTTTGGTTTTCGTAGTAGCGTTTCTCGTCTTGATAATTGCATCCATTGCCCTCGTTAGATTTTCAAGGCTCCAAAGCTTTGGGGAAGCGTTCAACTTTGCCGCGATTTTCGAACACATCCGACGAATAGGCTGGGGAAATTATATAGTTGGACTGCTGCTCGTTTACGTAGCTCTTGCGGTTGTCAACTTTATAATCAGCAATATCCCACTTGTCGGCGGAGTTCTGAACTTCGTTCTAAATCCAGCTTACGGTATATTCTTTGCAAGGTTTATAACGCTACTCTACGAAACTGCGGAGCGGATCACTGCGTAGCAATACTCCTATTTATTTCATCCTCGATCTCCAAAAGTATGCGCAGTAGGCTCATGTATAGCTCTATAAGCTTTTCCTTCTTCCACTCCGCGTGCTTTATTATCGCGGTATCGATTTCCTTCTGGATTCTCCCCATTCGGTACAGGAGATAGAGCAAGTCATCCGTGTTCTTGCTGAAGCTAAACTCGATGCCCTTGCTTCTTTCGTGAATCCATGCTATTTTTATGATCTCGGTCAGAGTTCTGTAGTCTATTTGGAGAAAGTCCTTTCTCATCGTGAAAAGCTCCTCGATCTCGTATCTGCTGGGCAAGACTATGTTCCTGAATATCGCTGAGAGCTCTACGAGACGTGTGAAGAAGAGATAGAAAATTGGGTTGAAAATGTGCCCCGACTTTTTCAGATTCTTGGATTTTTCTATGAACTTCTCGTCGAGAATCCTCCTTATCTCGGCTTCGAACTCTTCCATGTCTATAACTCATGTTGGAATTTTAAGATTTATTCTTCCAGAATGTCTCTACCACTCCTCAGCAGTTGTGCGAGTTCTGGGTTTAGTGTAGACACTATATTCGCGATCAAATTTCGGAGCTCGGATCTCTTCATCTTTGCAATTTTGTGTGCTTGGAGCAAGGGAAGCGGATACCCATCGAATTCAAGAGCTTTTAGTTTTGAGATAACTTCGTCATCTATTTTTTCCGTGGTTTCGAGCAGGTAGATGTTGCTGTTGTCCTCGAGTCTGACAAAGGCAGAGTTTACTTCTTTAAACAGGTTCTTGAATTGCCTTCTGTTTTTCTGAACGAAAAAAGGCAGTGATTTGCTGAAAGAAGGTTTGAAAACGAGATATCCGGACTTAAGAAAGCCGAAATTTTTTAGAGCGAAAACATCGAGGATCGCAGAATCGCAGACTTCTGAGTCAAACTCGTGTGTGTAGAAGCTTTTGGCGATAAAGAAAACACGTTTATCAAGCAAACGATTAAGTGAGTGGAGGTATTCGATATATTCTGCGAGTATCGTAAAGTCCTCGAAACTTCGCTCGCCAATTCTGTATGAATTCTCCATCCATTTCAGAATCTCGCTTCTCGAGATCAGGTAGTTTTTTTTCGCTTTTCCCGTTGCCAAGTCTCTCTCTATGTCCTTGAAATGCTCTTCGAGAACTTCGACAAAGTCTGCAACAAAGTTTTCAAGCTCATAGTTAGTGTAGAGTTTGTTTACGTCTTCTGGATATGAAGCTGGGCGTATAAAAGCTCCTCTCAGCGATCCGTCGATCAGGACCATTTCTTCTTCGGAAAAACATCCAACTCTAAACTCTGAGGTGTGCATGTGGAGCCTTATGCGTTCTTCGACGTTCAAATGCGGTCTCAGCGTTGTTACTTCGCTCATCTCCCTGACCTCGTTGCCGACTCCTACTGCTGAGATCGCGTAAAGAACAGCACTGGAAAGCCTTTCTACGCCTCTGCTACCATCTACCCCGCAAACAACGCAATTTGTAGCTGCCGGTATCTCTTTCCATCCATTAACCTTTTTAGCCAACTCTTCTGCTTTTTTGTAAATCTCTTCGATCTCCTTCTCGAGACTTTCTACCATCTCATCACTGAGCTTCCACAAAGGAAACACCACCACGATAGTCAACTGTTATGACTTTGTCAGCCGCATCCTTTAACTCTTCGTCATGCGAAACAACGATTACCTGTGGAATCCTTCTCAAGTAGTCTGTGGTTATGTCGACGAGTTTCCTCCTTCTTTCTTCATCAAGGAAAGGTGTTGGTTCATCTAAGATCAGTATTGGGATCTTTCCCTTTGCTTCAAACATCGACAAGGCCAATCTAAACGCTATCCCAAGCGCTACAAGCTCTCCCCCGCTCAAAAATCCTGTCTCTCTCTCTTCGCCTTGGTGGAGAACAAAGATCTTCAACCTCTCTTTCCCGTATTCGGTAACCCTCTTCAACCTTATCCCCGAGTATTTTCCGCTTGTGAACTCTTCGAAGATCTCGCTTGCATACTTTTCTACTTCTTTCAGCGCAATCTCTGCGACAATGTTCTTATAGCTGGCGAATTTCTCACGAATCTTCTCGAGCTCAGGTAAGGCTTTTTCTATTGCTTTAGCCTTCTTTTCACTTTCCAGGATCACCTGAAGCTGTTTGATTAGGTAATCCCTGTCTTTCGCAAGACTTTCCAAGGTTCTCTCCAAAACTGTTAGACGTTCTTCAAATCCCGAGACCTCGTTAGAAATTTTTTTCTCTTCGCTCTCGACTTCTTTGTGCTTTTTTTCATCGTATTGGGTTGCAACCTTGTTTAGTAACGTCTTTTCAATCTCGAAGTCTCTGATTTTCTGTTCAAGAAACAGCTTTGCTTTGTCAATCTCGGAAGAAACGATCTCAATCTTCGCTTCCACGTCTTTTAGTTCGATTTCAGAATTTTTAAGCGAAACCCACTCCTCGTAGGAGCTTCTCAAGTTCCCAAGCTCTTTTTCAAGCTCTAAAAGATCCGAAAAACCAGCTTCTCTGAGTTTACTTCTTAGCTTCTTTTTCGAATCCTCTATTCTTTCAATCTCGAGCTTTATGGTTTCGAGTGCTCTCTTTACTTCTTCTTCCCTCTTTATAACCTCGGAAAGTCTATCTTGCGATTCTTTCAGCATCTCTATTCTTGCGACGCACTTCTCCATTTCTTGCGAAGCGATTCTCAACTTCTCGACATCCAAGTCCTTGAGACTTTCGGTTACCTTTCGAAACTCATCTACAAGCTGTTTGTATCTCAGAACAACATCTTGTTTGGAAAGAACGTTCTCGATCTTCTTTCTTTCTTCCCCGAGCTTTCTTTCGATCTCTTCAATTTTGAGAATCTTGGCTTTTACTCTATTTAACTCCATAGAATACTTCTCCAACAACTCTTTTGTGTGCGATTCGGTGAGCTCTCTACCACATACTGGACACGAGCCCTCCGCAGTTTTTAACTTCTCAAGAATTTCTTCAAGTCTCTTCTCCTCTGAAACAAGCGCTCCTTTCTCTTCACGGACTTTTCCGAGCTCATCTTTTAGACTTTTATCTCTCTCCCTTGCCTTCTGTATTGCTGAAAACATCTGTTCGATCTTTTCTGCGCTGTATCCTTTTTCGGCAAAGATCTTCTCGATCTGCTCCTTTCTGTCAACCTTGGACTTGATCGAGTTCCACTTTTCAGCCTCTGCTCTCAAAAGCTCGATCTTGCTCTTTGTCCTCTCGATCTCCTCCTCTAGTTTCCTCAGGTTCTCTTTCTCCTCTTCGCATCTTTTTGCCTCGTTTATCAACCTCTCCTTTTCGATCTCATAGCTTTTTAGTGACTTTTCGAGTTCTTGGATCGCTTTCGTGATCTCTTTGTGCAGAGTCTCCAACTCCACGTAGCGTTTTGCAGGAGATTGAAGCTCCAAGAATCTTTCGTATTTTCTCCTTAACAATCTCTTTCTTTCCTCCAGCTCTTTTCTTTGCGACTCGAGTAGCTCAACTCTACTCTTTAACTCCTTTATCTCTGCTTCGACTTTCAAAGTTTCTTCTCTGAGCTTCAGCAATTGCTCCCTAATTGCCTCAAACTTCTCCCTCTCTTTGGCAATGAGAGCAAGTTTGTTTTTCAATTCAGCAACCTTTCCCTTTGTCTCTTCTATCTCCTTGCTAATCTTTTCGATTTCGCTCACTTTCTCTCTCAACCTTTTCTCGCAGTCCTCTTTCTGTTTCAGAACCTCTGCATACCTCTTCATTTCTGCCTCGAGCTCTCTTATAACGAGCCCCAAGTTCTTCCAAGCATTCTCGTAGTCTTCAATTCTCGTTAGTTTTCTGATTATCTTCTCCCTACCAGCTTCGTCTGAGATTATCGTTTCTATCTCCCCTTGCCTTACGTAAACCGCTCCTGTGAAAACATGGAATGGCGATATGTTCTTCTCGACCCACTCGTTTATTCTCTTATCCCCTTCCAATAAAAAATCGCCACGAAGCTCAGAGTTCCCAGCACTGTTCCTAATTATCTTGTAGCTCTTGTTTCCCAACTCGAATTGGAGCTCTATGCTGTAGTCAGTGGCGCCAACTCTTGTTAAATCGTCTTTTCTTAGCGGAGGACGAACTCCGTAAAGAGCGACGAGAATTGCTTCGAGTATTGAGCTTTTTCCCGCACCGTTCCTTCCCGCGATTAGGTTTATCCCTCTCTCGAACCTAATCCTCGTGTTTGAGTGCGATTTGAAATTTCTTAACACGAGCTCTTTCAGGATCATATGAAGTCTAGAAGTGTCTTCACCTTCTTCCCAACCTCCTTTTTCTCTTCCTTTTTCCCTTCCGAGGCCCTATCTTTATCTCCGGCAATTTGTGCCTCTCGTTTAACTTCGTCGATCGAGAAACGTTCTTTGATGAAATCTATGGCAGATTTTATACTTGTCTCGTCCTCCTCCCTTAGAATATCTAACAGCTTCATTTCAAAGTCGCTGAAGAACTCGTTCTCGCTCACGAACCTCGAAATCTCCTCAATTTCTCTTCTTTTGAAGTTAATCTCCGCATGTCGAAGGCGACTCAGGGCGAGCTCTAGGATCTTCTTGGAATCCATATGCTCGGAACACGTGATCTTTACAACTGCGATTGCGGAGCTGTTAAGCTTGTTGAGGACTTCAAAGAACTTCTTCTCAGCCTCAATCCTTTTCTCCGCATCTATAGAGATCGCGTATAAGTCTCGGGTCTCAACTTCTACGAACCTTGGCTTGAAGTTCTCGACTATGCAAAAGCCTTTGCCTTCTCCGTTTTTCACTTCGAGTCTATCCTTGTAAAAGAAGAAACTCGACGCCTCACGGGAGTCGTATCTCTCGATGGATCCGGGATAAACAAGGTAAGCATCGCCAATCTTTCTCTCTCTGTGCATGTGCACGTGTCCAAGCGCGTAGTATTTCGCTTCTGGGAGCTGGTCAATCGTTAGATCCCAGCTTATGTCCAAGAAGTCTACAACTTCCTTGACCGATTGATGAAGCACGAGTATGCTCTTTCCTTCTGGTTTCATAAGCGGGAGGAACTTTTCCAACTGCCATTTCGTTCTGTGTTTATCCCCAACTATTTCAACGTCCTTGTAGACACCCTTTACTAGGTAGACGTTCTCAACCTTGACGCTGGTAACGTTGTCGCTCTCGACTCTCTCTCTCCTAAACCCGAGGACGTTGAGCAGTCCGAGGTTCTCCAAGAGGTTGTAGGCAGACATCTCCCTTATGCTCTTGTCGTGATTTCCTTCGACTGCGAAAACTGGGATTCCGTTTTCTTTGAAAGCGCTAAGAGCTTCGATCGCATCATTCAGAGTTTTTGGGTTTGGGACGCTCCTGTGGAAGAGATCGCCTGCGATTATTGCAAAATCGACTTTTTCAGAGATCGCAATCTTAACTGCGTTTTTGAACGCAGTTGCAAAGTCTTCAGCCCGCCAAGGGAGGTTGTATTGCTCATAACCCAAATGCAGGTCTGCGAAGTGGGCAAACTTCATACGAGGTCCTCTAACCTTACATCCTCCCTTTTCCACTCTGAAACAACGTCGATATCCCTACCACCATAGTTTCCGCCGAATTTCCTGATCCTAACCGCCACCGGAATCTTGACCGCTGGTCCAACGATCACAGCTTCGCCAACGCCCAGCGAAGAAATGTCGCTGAGAAGATCCTCGCTTATCTGCTCGCTCGCTTGCTGAATGTATCGTTGATCGCTTGGCTCAACAATCCTCAACACAATTTTCGTGTTGCACTGGCTTAAGATGTCGTCGCTTATCTTTTTTGGTCTTTGGGAAACAATCCCCATCCCTATGCCGAACTTTCTACCCTCTCTTGCAATTCTGCTCATCCAAATCGCAACATCTCCTTTCCCTGCGAAGATGTGTGCCTCTTCGAATATTATAAGCAACGGCTTTCGGACTATTGGGCAACTCTTTTCCCAGTATTCTCTGTTCTTTCCCCTTACGTAGCTTATTCTCCCTAATAGGATATTTCTGAGGAGATAAGCAACCACGACCCTCATCTGCTCCTCATCGAATCCACTCAGGTTCACGATGTTCAGGTAACCTTCTCTCAGATTTGCGAGCATATCTCTCTGGGTCATGAGCTCTTCGTATCTCCGCAGGAAGGTTAGAACGTATTCTTTAACCCTATAAAGCGGGTTTAAGTCTTCTCTTGTGATCTTCGCCCTTCTGCGAATTCCCATTGCATCAACGTATTCTATCTCTCCCTGCGACGCTATCCACTCTTCTGCAATTTGAAGCACTCTTTTCATGAACTCCAGTCCGCTCAAGTTTTCGTTTTTCACAGTCAGAAAAATCCTTTCGAGATGCATTCTCTGCACAGACGCATCTCTGTCGATCCCGATCAAGGAGCAGAACTCCCATGGCTCGAGTCTTTCTGGTCTTATGCCAGCGGAGATCACGTTCTTCTTTCTTTCGTCTCCATCTTCAAAAACGAATCCCACGTATTCTCCGTGAGGATCTATTAGTATCACGCTTCCATCGTATTTTCGCACCATGTCGTTCACGAGCAGGCATACAGCGTTGGACTTTCCTCCGCCTGTGACGGAGAGTATTGCGAAATGTCTTAGAACGAGCTGGTTTAAGTCGACGTAAACGGGAATTTCTTGTCTTGCGATCAGGTTTCCGATCGAAATCCCCTTCGAGTTCTTGAAGATCGAAATTAGCAGTTCATCATCTGCAAGCCTGACCTCTGCACACGCCTTTACAGGAACACGGTTTGGCAGAATTTCGTTCTCCTTCAGAACTCCAAGTATCTTCGCCTTCGCAATGATTACTTCATTTCTCTCGAGGACTTTTTTAGAGCTCTTGATGTTCATGAGCGCATAGTCAAAGCTGATGCCGTTTTCGAGCAGGCGATTAGAATTTATCACGTTTTTAACAAGCCCAAGAACTTCTTCGTGGTCACGATTTTCAGCTACAACAAACTCCCCGAACTTTGGAATTTTTGCGGGATTAACTGCGAAGCTAAATTCAGTTATCGAACTCTCCCCAAGGACGAAGCCGATCGATTCCACGCTTCTATTCATCTTCAAAAGATAAATTTTTCGCCTTGAACTTATCTGCGAGGACGAAGAGGCTTTTCTCTGTTCTCATCACCTGTGATACGAACTCGTAGTCGATTCCAGTCTCTTCTGCAACCCTCTTTGCATCCTCGATCCTGTTGATTGCGGAGTAGTTCAGCACAAACTCTTTTAGACCCTCCTCGTCGAGCCAAGATCCTGAGTAAAGCGGGTTGAAGTCGAGCATGAAGTCGAAGAGCTCTTTTGACTCAAGCTTTTCGATCTCGATCTCAAAAAACGACGCATCCTTCAGATAATTCACCATAGCCTTTCTCAATCCTTTTGTCGTGTATTTTCGATCCTTTGGAGAATACTTTGCAACGATCTCATCCATTTCGCTCTCTTTGAGCTCAAAAGGTCTCTCTTTTTCAAGCGACTTCACGAGTCTGAAAGTATCTTCATCGATTGGAGAAAATCTGCTTTGAAAACGAACCGTGAAAACTCCTTTGTTAATCCTGAGATCTTTTTTGTTTAGGTTCGCAATCTCAAATGGATTTGCGAGCGTAGAGAGTACGAGTCTTATAAGTGCATGATCAAAATCATTCTTCTTTGAAAGAACCAAGTGGTGCTGGAGGTCGAACTCGAGGCGAAGCAAGTCCATAGAAATCTTTTTCGTCTGGAAATTTAATCATTTCCTCACCAAATTCTTTATATACTAATTTGCCTAATCTTAATTGCGGTGCAGTCACTGCTGATGAGCAATGTTATAAAGCTCCTGAGGAAAGAGGGTTACGAACTGCTCGAGTTAGTTGATACTAAACCAAGATGCTTTGATATAATTGCAAAAAAGAACAAAAAAATTCTTCTTTTGAAAGTTCTCTACAATGTAGACTCGCTAAAGCCTGAAATCGCAGAAGAGATGAAAAAGTTGGCAAAAATCCTAAATGCGATCGCAATTGTAATCGGCGAGAGATTCAAAACTGATTTTCTCGAAAGAAGAGTAGTTTACACACGCTACAATCTGCCTGTGATAAATCTCGCAACGTTCTACGACTACCTGCGGGGAGAGCTTCCATACATCTACTCCGCTCCCGGCGGTTACTACGTGAAGATCGATGCTGAGAAAATGCGGAGAGCTAGGGAAGCCCTTAGAATAAGCATAGGAGAGACCGCAAGGAAGCTTGGAGTTTCGAAAAGAACTGTTATGAACTACGAAGAAGGTTCTGATGCAAGTGTAGACGTTGCGATAAAAATCGAGGAACTCTTTGGAAACGTGATAAAGAAAATAGACTTCAGAGAGTTCGTAGAGAACGAGAAGATCGAGGAATGCGAAGAGGAGAACGAGATAGTTTGCAAGCTGAGAGAAATTGGGATCTCGGTGTACACAGTTAAGCACACACCCTTTGATGCGGTCTCGAGAGTTGAGAACAGAGACATCCTTATGGGTTTGAAGCAGATCAGGGAAATCGAGAAAAGAGCTATGCTGATCGGCAAAGTTTCGCAAATAGTTTGTGCGGATGCAGCTTACATAACCGAGAGAGAAATGAAAAAGAAAATTGAATCCGTTGTTTTTGTCCATAAGGAAGAGCTCGAGAGCGTCGCATCTCCAGATGATTTCATTTCATTGATCGATGAAAAAACTAGGAGGTGTGAGGATGCTTGAGCTTTTGTATCCTTTGAGAACTTATTTGATTGTTTCTGGCATCGAGAAGCCAAATGTGATGACTGCCGATTGGGTAACGCCCTTGTCTTTCGAACCGCAAATGCTCGGTGTCGCAATAGGGCATAAGAGATACACGAACAAGCTGATAAAGGAGTGCAAGGAATTTGTAGTAGCGGTTCCAACGATAGAACTTCTCAAAGACGTATGGATTGCGGGAACCGTTAGCGGAGCTAAGGAAGACAAGTTTTCGAAGCTGAAGCTCACGCTAATTCCCTCGAAGAAGGTCAAGGTTCCATCGATCAAGGAGTGCCAAGCGAACTTAGAGTGCAAGGTTGTGAACGAAGTTGAAACTGGAGACCACACGTTCTTCGTTGCAGAAATCGTTTCCACAACTGTAGGGGACGCGTTCAAAGGACAAAAGCCAGATCTAAGCTACCGTTTTGTGATGCACGCGGGCTTCGGCAAGAACTTCACAACGAACTCAGACGAGATCTTCAACCCTTAGAGTTCCTTAAGACATCGGAAGTAGAGCTTAATAGAGGTGCGGTTGACGATCAAATGCACTGCGATTACGATTAGGGCCAAGAGGGAGACCCATGTGTGAACTTCACCCCATTCGGATTTTGTCATGCCAAGAACTATTAGTTGTCCCGTTCTTGGACCGTGTGGCCAGAAGTAAAGCACCAAGCCAGTCGCTAAGCTTAGAACACCAAAAGCTACTGCGAGCGCAAAGATGAGCATCCTCAAGCGAATCCGCGCAACCATGTTACTTTTTAGCCCCCTTCTATAAATATTTTTGGTCTCAAAAAGATTTTAAATCTCTGGGCTACTCAAGACATGCTCGAGGTTAACGGAGTTCCGGTTGAGGATACTTACTGCGAAGCTTTCGACGGCATTTACTCGAGGTTCATCGTAACTGCGAAGCACAGATGGCTTTTGGAAAAAGCTGCGGTTTCTGCAACTTCTTTACCCTCAACTGTTTTTGGTGAATCCGAGGGCGGAATTGAGAAGTGGTTGTCTCCGGACGAAACACCGGATGGGAGAATTGGTGCAATTTGCCAGGTGTGGGTTCAGAAGTCTAAGAAGTTCATGGACGTGCTCATGAGGGAGATGAGCAAGAGACTTAGGCAGGGAATCCTCGTAGTTCCAACTACGAGGGTTTTCAACGCAACTCAAAGCGAAACCAAATTTGATGCCGAGCTCAACGTTGGCAGATGTGGCGACGGATACGAATGGGAGGAGGAGCGGTGGGGAAGAAAGGTGATCGTCATCCCGATAATGTTCGGAGAATTCGTCATAGAGCGCTACATCGGTTATGCGAATGGAATCGCAGGCGGAAATATCTGGCTCTTCTGCGACAGCGAAGACTCCGCGCTCGAGGCTGGCGAAGTTTGCGTCGAAGCTTTGAAACAGCTCGAGGGAGTGATAACGTCTTTCGACATCTGTTCTGCGGGAAGCAAACCCGAAACTAAGTATCCGGAGATAGGTCCAACCACAAACCACTACTTCTGCCCGACGCTGAAGGGAAAGATCCCTGATTCTAAGGTTCCAGACGGTGTGAAGTCGATCCCTGAGATTGTGATAAACGGTGTGAGCCTTGAGGCAGTAGAGAAGGCGATGGCTCTCTGCTTAAAGGTTGCGAGCAGGATCGACGGCGTTTTGAAGCTCTCTGCTGGAAACTACGGCGGAAAGCTCGGGCAACACAAGATCTACCTTAAGGACGTGATCTCAAAGTATCTCTGATTTTTACTTTTTCACAATCCTTGCAGACTTGCTGTTTCCAACGATCACAGCGTCGATCATCTCTGCGTGGAAGATTCCGGTTTCAAGAATTCCAGGAATCGATTTAAGATCTTGTTCTACACTTTTTGGATCTTCAAATACCCCGAAGTCGCAGTCGATGATGAAGTTCCCGTTATCCGTTATCACGGGCCCAACCTTTCCGCTACCCTCTCTCAGTTTCGGTTTGCACATCTTTGAAAGTCTGCGCAGAACGTATCCGTATGAAAAGGGAAGAACTTCGACCGGGACTGGTATTGAAAGCTTTTCTGAAAGCTTTGTATCGTCCACAATTATCACAACCTTTTTGCTCGCAGACGCGACAATCTTCTCCCTTGTCATCGCCCCTCCACCACCTTTTATGCAGTTCAGCTTTGAATCAACTTGATCGGCACCGTCAATGCAGATCTCTGGCTCGTTTTCTGCGAGATCAACGATCTTTATCCCATTCTTTATTGCCAGAAGCATTGACTGGTAACTGCTCGGAACTCCGTAGATCTTTATCCCCTCGCTCCTTATTTTCTCCCCGAGAAGGTTGAGAAAAACCTCTACAGTCGTTCCAGAGCCTATGCCAAGGACAACACCATCTTTTATCAGCTCAAGCGCTAATTTCGAAGCGTTGACTTTCCCACTCATCTTCCCATCCCTCGAGCACTATGGTGGACATGTTCAGACTTATGGGCGTTATAGATGCAAAACCCTTTCTCAGCGCATATATATCCGTACCCTCTTCTGCACTCTCGACCTCGATTCCGTGGATCCAGTAGTACTCTCTTCCTCGCGGGTCAACTCTTTTCTCGACCCTTGTCTCATACATTTTCCTTGCAAGCCTTGTGATCTTTATTTTCCCATTGAACCGCCTTGGAACGTTTACGTTCAAAACGTCAACGTTCTTTGGCAAACCCTCCTCGATAACTTTTCTCGCAACCCATCTCAGCACTTTTTTGGCGTTCTCGAAATCGTAGTTGCAAGTTGGTTCGAACTTCTCCCTATCGTGCATCTCCATCGAAATCGCTATTGCCTTGCTTCCCTGCGTTGCAGCTTCTAAAGCAGAACAAACGGTTCCCGAAGTTGTGACAGCTTCCGTGGATAAGTTTTCCCCTAAATTTATCCCACAAACCGTAAGGTCGGGAATATCCTTGATTATCTCGTAAATCCCAAGAATCACCGCATCCGTTGGTGTTCCATCGATTGCAAAGGCCTTCATTCCGTTTATCTCCATCTCGTAGATCCTGACTGGGTGCATTATCGATATACTCCTCCCGACTGCGCTCATTTGCGTTATCGGTGCAACTACAACGACCTCATCGATCTCTGCAAGAGTTTCGTATGCCCTTCTTAGTCCAGCAGAATGTATTCCGTCATCGTTCGTCAGCAGTATCATATCTTGCAATTCGTTGACCTCTGAGGATATCTCGTTTACGTTTCCCTCATTGAATAGGATCAGGAAAAGAGCCAGATAAAAAAGTTTTGGCTTTAATGCTGAAGGCTTTTCTCAGCCTCGTCGATCATAATCGCAATATCGTTTACGTCTTCTTCCCCAAGTGTTGTTGTGACTTTAATTCCCTTCTCTTCCGCCAGTTTCCTCAACCTTTCGCAATGCGTTAGCAGTTGGGTAACAACGTAGCTCTTCAGGAGGAAAAAGTTCCTCTTTGCAGATTCTATATCAACGCTCTTTTTTTGCACCGCCTCGACAATGGTTTTGCAGTCCTTTTCGAATAAGCCCCTTATCTTTTCTGGGTCAAGAAGCTCGGGTATTAGTTCGAACTCTCCAGAGAGAACTCTGCGAATCTCATCCAAGTATGAGTTCACAAACATCGTTTCTCGTAGCTTTGAAGCTATATATGTCTTCTCCAACTCTCTTGGCTCGAGTCTATTGATGTGCTGAACCGATCAATTCAGCAATTCGAACGTTGTTTGCCCTCAAGAAAGCTATTAGGCTCTCTTTTAGGCTGTAAAATATTTTTTTGCTGTAAAAAACCGCAGATCCGATCTCGACTGCAGTTGCACCAGCCATCACGAACTCCAAAACATCCTCGAAACTCGTTATTCCACCGCATCCGATTATTGGGACTTCAAGCTCTGTGTAGAGATCAAACACGCACTTCAACGCTATGGGCTTTATTGCGTGCCCACTAACTCCACCGTATAGATTGCTCAGAATCGGCTTTTTCGAGATTATGTCTATCTTCATCCCTGGAATTGTGTTCGTTATCGTTATCGCATCCACACCAGCTTTTTCGAGTTCTTTGCTGAGCTTTAAGTAGTCGTGAATTGCAGATATCTTTGCAAATACAGGCTTCTCAGTCGAGTCCTTCAAAGCCCTTACGAGTTCTTTGGAAAGCTCTGGATCTCTTCCGATCTCGATTCCAGCTCCCTTGACATGGGGACAGCTAAGGTTAACTTCGAAGGCGTTTGTGAATTCAAATATCTCAGCGAGTTTCTCCATTTCTTCCGATCTCTTTGCATATACACTTACTATCAGCGGGGACGCAAAACTGAACTTCTTAAGCTCCTCCGCAAACTCCAAAGCTTTCGGCGATGGCAATCCGACTGCGTTTATTAGTCCGTACTTCCAGTTTATGACTGTCGGATTTCTGTAACCTTCTCTGCCCTCTAAGCAAACCGATTTCGTAACAACTGCTCCAGCATCGTTTGCGATTTCGTTGAGCGATGAGCTGTAGCTTCCCAGAATTCCACTTGCAAGGATCAGAGGGTTTTTGAGCTTTAATCTGCTGAGCTCGACTTCGAGCATATTTGAAGTTGCTCACAGCTTAAAATATGTTCTCGAACTTGTATGCCCCGCTGTAACCGTGCGTTGTTGAGCAGAGTTTTATAAAGATCAGCTGCAGAATTCTTGCATTCTTTTTCAACCAGACTCCGTGGGGGTTATGGACAACCAGGAGAACTTCACTCCTCCCTTCGTATCCAGCATCCCAAACGGCGGTTTCAATGCTCACGCCGCATCGCAGGAGAGAACTCCTCGGCTTTGCTATCGCCATTAAATCGTTGCCAAGTCGAACGACTTCGTTGAGAATCGCTTTGTACACTCCAGGGCTTAGATAAACCCAGTCTTCGAACGATATCTCTTCGCTCTCTGAAATCACTCGCTCTATGTTGCTGAAGTCAATTTTTCCAGCAGATTTTAGTCTTCTAATGCTCCTCAGGGTGCAATCGAACCCATTCGGTTGCAGTTGAGTCTCGAGTTCGATGTAATTGCTTATGAGTCCAGATTCGATTCTCCTCCTTATTTCTTCAGCGGTGAGCACACACATGATTAGATTTGAAGACTTTTCAGCATTTGCAGAACTTCGAGTTGGCTTTGAAGTGAGTAGATCGAGTAGGCAAACCAGAGCACGAGTGGGATTGCGCAGACAATCGCAGATTTCTTAACGCTGAGTTCTCTTGCGTTTTTAACTGCGAAAACGAAGTAGACGAATTGCCAAAGTGCTACTACAGCCGAGAAGATTACGATTGCGTAGAGATTCTCCATTGTCGGCGATCCGAGGAGCTCTGCGTTGAGGTATAGATAAATTGGGCTGAGTATTATCGAGGGAATGAAGCTGAAGGCTAAGAACTTCATCAGAGTTGTGAAGTTACCTTTACCCTTGAATATCGCAGATATGACGTAGAGAATCACAGCGAATACCACCCAAAACAGAAATGCGCCCAGAAACGCGGAAATCGCAGCAAACGCAGAGAAAAGTGGAAGAAGATTTAGGCCTCCTGATTCGATTGGCAGTGTCTTAAAGATAATCTGAGAAGCTGAGTAGGCTGAAGTCGCCGAGACAATTGCAGAGATTGCCACAATCGCAATTGGGAGCTTAAAACTCATCTCTTTGTGCTCCATGAAAAATTTGTCAGGATTTAACAGCACATCCATGGATTAACTCTGGAATTAGTATATAAGGCTTTTCCGTTTGGGAAGAACTGCCGTAATTTCCGATCTTGTATTTAAGATGTCGCATGATAAACTTCGCTGGAATTTTTAATCGATCTTGCCATGTCGGCCTTTTCCCTCGAAGAACTTCTTCGCTTGTTGGAGAACAGCGTCATTCTGTATTGTTTCAACACCCAACTTGGCTTCGATCTCCAAGCCTTTTTCCAGTCCCATCCCGAGCCCGAGATAGACTGCTTTTCTGTCATTTTTCATTGCCAACTGTGGGTAAGAGCAGAGCATCTCCGCAACTTCTAAAGCCCTTTTTAATGCTAAACCCTTAGGAACAACCTCATTCACGAATCCTATTCTGTAGGCTTCCTTTACGTCAATTAGCTTCCCAGTCAAAATTAGATCCAGCGCATTGCCTAAACCAACAATTCTTGGTAGTCTTTGCGTTCCACCATCGATTAGCGGAACGCCAAATCTTCTATTTAGAACTCCAAATTTAGCAGTTTCGTCGGCTATTCTGATATCAGTCCAGAGAGCAATCTCAAGTCCACCAGCGACGCAATAACCGGAGATTGCAGAGATCACGGGTTTGGATGGAATCGCCCTTGTAAAGCCAAGCGGTCCGTTTTCATTCAAAACTCTGTTTGCAAGTCTTTCCAGATCGCTCAAATCCGCCCCTGAGCAGAAGTTACCTCCAGCGCCAGTTATTATCCCCACATATATCTCATCGTCTTCTTCGAAGTCTCTCCAAACTCTTTCAAGTTCCTCAGCCATTTCGAAGTTTATTGCATTTCTCTTTTCTGCTCTGTTCAGCGTAACGATCAGCGTATGGGATCTTTTTTCAATTGAAATTAGACTCATACTATCAACTCTATCCTCGTAATTAATAGCTGGACCGAAAAGTTTATATACTAAATTCACTAACACTTAGTTAGTAACGGTGATCGGATGAACATACTTGACGCAATAGGCAATGAGAGTAGGCGAAAGATCTTGGAGCTGTTGGCGAAGAAACCTTGCTACGTCAGCGAGATTGCATACTATCTCAGAATGGCTCCGAAGGTCGTAATAGAACACTTAGAAAAACTCGAAAGTGCTGGAATCGTTCGAAGCGTAGAAGATGGGCGGAGAAGATACTACTACATCCCAAAGAACGTCCACATCGAGGTTACGATTTCTCCGCATCGCTTCGAAGTCCACGTGTCTTCGGACAACACCTCAAATCCCTCAGAAGCTCTGAGGGAGCTCGAATCGAAGCTAAGCTATCTCAATATAAAAAGCGACTCTTTGTCAGAGGTATACAAGGCGCTAAAGGTGGCAGAGGACATTTGCACTAAATTTTCAGCGATTCATGGATCCATAATTTCGAAACTCAACGAGTTGACCGAACTGATTCTCGAGGAAGTTGAGAAAATTGTCAGCGACGACTTGGAGCGCTTGATCCTGCTTGCTATGACAAAGGGTATGAAAACCGCAATCGAAATTGCGGAGTGCTTTAAGATCCCCTATAAAGAAGTTGAAAGAGTTCTCGAGTCGTTAAGGGTGAGAGGGCTCGTTAGGAGGGAGATAATTGGAGATGAGGAAATCTGGATGTTGGAGGTGAGGTGATGAAGGAGGAAATAACTTTAAAGGTTGCGGAAGCATTCTATAGGGATGTTGGTAGAGGTATAGCGAGAATTGATCCAGAAGTAATGGAAAGACTCGGAATTCAAAGCGGGGACATAATAGAGATCATCGGTAAGGAAACAGTCCCAGCAATTGTTTGGCCAAGTTACCCAGAGGATAGGGGCAAGGGATTGATAAGAATCGATGGAAGTCTGAGAAGCAACGCAGGCGTTGGGATTGACGACAGAGTCAAGATAAAGAAAGTTGAAGCAAAGCCAGCTGAGCGCATAACTTTGGCTCCAACTGAGCCCGTCAGGCTGATGGGTGGCGAGAACTACTTGCTTCGTTTACTTGAAGGTCGTCCAGTGATAAGGGGGCAGAAGATCAGGGTAGAAGTCTTTGGACACACGCTCACCTTTGTCATAACCGCCACAAGACCAGCGGGAGTCGTGGTTGTGAACAGGGGGACTGAGATCGAGTTAAAGGAAAAACCAGCGGAGGAGGTAAAGAGATCTGTCCCCAGTGTTACCTATGAGGACATTGGCGGACTAAAGAGGGAGCTTAGGCTCGTTAGGGAGATGATAGAGCTTCCTTTGAAGCACCCAGAGCTTTTCGAGCGCCTTGGTATCGAGCCACCGAAGGGAGTTCTGCTCTACGGTCCTCCTGGCACGGGAAAAACGCTAATCGCTAAGGCGGTTGCGAACGAAGTAAATGCGCACTTCATAAGCATAAGCGGTCCGGAGATAATGAGCAAGTTCTACGGCGAATCTGAGCAAAGGCTCAGGGAAATATTCGAGGAGGCGAAACAGAATGCTCCAAGCATAATATTCATTGACGAAATCGACTCAATTGCTCCAAAGAGGGAGGAAGTTACAGGAGAGGTTGAACGCCGCGTTGTTGCGCAGCTATTGGCTTTGATGGATGGTCTCGAATCAAGGGGGCAAGTTATCGTAATCGCAGCCACGAACCGCCCAGACGCGATCGATCCAGCGTTGCGAAGACCGGGGAGATTTGATAGAGAGATCGAGATTGGTGTTCCAGACAAAGAGGGAAGGAAGGAGATTCTGCAGATACACACAAGGAGTATGCCAATCGAGCCAGAATACAGCAGGAAAGACGTTTTGGAAGTTCTCGAAGCTTTAAAGACGAGATTTGAGAAGAAGTTCATCGAGGACATGAAGGAAAAAGTGAACAAAGCAAAGGACGAGAAAGAGATTAGAGAAGTTTTGTCTCGGGATGAGAACCTTTTCAGAGAAGTCAAGGCTAAGCTGATCGATGCAATGCTTGAAGATCTTGCAAACAGAACCAACGGATTTGTTGGTGCAGACTTAGCTGCGTTGGCTAAGGAAGCTGCGATGCATGCTTTGAGGGACAGGATGGAGAAGGGAGAGATTGACATAGAAGCAAAGGAAATTCCTGCAGAAGTTCTTTCAAAGCTCGTTGTCACAAAGAAAGACTTTGATGAGGCGTTGAAGTTCATAGAGCCATCTGCAATGAGAGAAGTGCTTGTTGAAGTTCCTAAAATTCGATGGGAAGACATAGGCGGGCTTGAAAATGTTAAACAAGAACTGAGAGAGGCGATAGAGTGGCCTCTGAAGTTTCCAGACTTGTTTAGGGCTACGAACATAAAACCGCCGAAAGGAATTCTGCTTTACGGTCCTCCCGGAACTGGAAAGACTTTGCTTGCGAAAGCTGTTGCGAACGAGAGCAATGCGAACTTCATCAGCGTTAAAGGCCCTGAGTTACTTTCGAAGTGGGTTGGAGAAAGCGAGAAGCACGTTAGGGAGATGTTCAGAAAAGCGAGACAAGTTGCACCAGCGATCATATTCTTCGACGAGATCGACAGCTTGGCACCGAGAAGAGGGGGCATTGGCGATTCACACGTCACGGAAAGAGT